>Ga0268298_10000131_pt1 | contig 93580 bp, 67 predicted proteins | sample WWTPWeurt_MetaG_FD_194462 | JGI IMG/M metagenome (GOLD analysis project Ga0268298, IMG submission 194462) | Activated sludge microbial communities from WWTP in Nijmegen, Gelderland, Netherland - WWTP Weurt | ecosystem: Engineered > WWTP > Aerobic digester > Activated sludge | place...
AAAAAAACAGCTAGTCCGGCTCTCGACCATCCATAAATCCAAAGGGCTTGAATACAAAGTCGTGATTTTGCCGAACCTGTCGGCCGCGGTGCGGGGGGGCGATCGCAACCCGGAGGCCCTTCGCCGCGATTGGGCGGAGGGCAAAACGGGGCATCGGTTTGTGGAGCGCCGCTGGCCGGACTTGGCCATGTCTTATTTGGAGTCCGATGAGGAACAACGGGAGGCGCAGGAGGCCATCCGCCTTTTCTACGTGGCGGCCACGCGCGCCCGCGAACACGTTGTGCTGGTGGGGCAGGACGTCCCCGGGCGGGGGTCGTTTCAAGAGATGTTGAAGTCGAGTTCCCGCCCGGTCGAAGGCGGTTGGGAATTGAAAGACGGCTTGGTCGTTCCCGTCGTGGCGGTGGAGCGCGACGCCGTTCCCGCCCGGGTCGCCCTGCCCCGCCCGGCGGCCGGGCGGCGAAAATCGTCGCCGGCCCACCGGCGGGCGTGGGAAGAACGTTGGCGGGATGTTCCGGCGGCCGTCACGGCGGAATTCCGCTCGCCCTCTGCGGCGACGGATCCGTCCGCGGTGAAAAATGGGTCGGGCGAGCGCGCCCCGGGGCCCACGCCCGCGAACGCGGCGCTTTTGGGGCGGCTCTGTCACGCGGTTTTGGAGCGGGGGCCGTTGGTTCCCGGGGGATTGACGGCCCGCGTGGACGCCGCCGTCCGGCGTTTGAGAGCCGAATACCCCGAGGCGGATTGGCGGGTCTTGGCGGGCGAGGCGGAAGGCGTGCTGGATGGATTTTTGCGGGGCCCGGCGGCGGCCGCTCTGAACGAAAGCGAACTCCTGGCGCGGGAAGCGCCGTTCGTGTTCGCGCGGGGGGGAGCGGTGGTCCGCGGGGTCATCGATCTCTTGTGCCGTCGCGACGGGCGCCTGTGGGTGGTGGATTACAAGACGGATCGCGTGGCGCCGGAGGACGAGGCCGATCGGGCGGCGGCCTACGCCGCCCAGGGGGAGGACTACCGGGAAGCGGTGCGGCGGGCCTTGGGGGAACCCTGCGGGTTTGAGGTCGTTTTTTTGCGCAGCGGCCGACGCGTGCCGGTGGGCGATCTCCCTTGACAGCCGGGGGCGCCGGGGCTAAGAAGAAGGGATCCCAATGAAAATCAGAGCCTACGGCACCCACGCTATCGCCAAGATCTGTCAGGTGACGCCCACCACCATCGGCCGCTGGATCGAGGAAGGGCTTCTGCCGTCTTTCACCACGGGCGGCGGACATCGCCGCGTTTGGGACGAGGACATTGCGGCGTTCCTCGTCGCTCACAAAATGCCGGTGCCCCCCCGACTGCAGGGCGCGGCGTCGGCCCCGCGGGTGTTGGTGGTCGACGACGAGAAGCCCTTGCGCGACTTGATCCTTCTTCGGCTCAAAAGCGCTTTCCCCGAATTGGAGGGGCACGCGGCGGAGGACGGGTTTGAGGCCGGGCGGAAAATCGCGGAGTTGAATCCCGTTCTGGTGGTGTTGGACTACCGTTTGCCGGGGTTGGACGGGGATAAAGTCTGCGCGTCGGTCAAAGCGGATCCGAAGGGACGATCAATCAAAATCCTGGCTGTGACGGGGTTCGAGCCCGAAACATCGCGGGAAACGCTGTCGGCCGCCGGGGCGGACGGGTTCCTGCCCAAGCCGTTCCGCGCGGAAGATTTGGTGAAGGAAGTGAAACGCCTGCTGCCGTGGCTGGTGTCGAAGGTCAGTAGCTGAACTTGCCGATTTCGACTTTTCCCCGGAACACCCAATAAATCACGGCCGTGTAGGCCAACACGAAGGGCATGCCCAGGAAGGCGATGAGCCGCATGATCTTGAGTGTCTTTTCGGAGGAGGCCGCGTTGTAGATCGTGAGGCTCGCCGCCGGGTCGAGGCTGGACACGGACAGGTTGGGGAAAAGCGCTAGGCCGAAAAGAAAGACGAAAGCCGCGATGGACGCCGCGCTGGAGAGGAACCCTTCCAAAGGCCGGTTTTTGAAAAGCGCCCGGGGAACATTCGCCACGGCGAGAATGTTGAGGACGACCACGGTCCAGGCCCAGGGGTGGTGTTCGAAGTTTTCCACCGCCCGGGGGAAGGCCACCAGCGTGAAGATGGTGGTCAACAGGTAGGCGATGAGGAAAAAACCGAAGAGGCGCCAGGTCCACCGGCGGATTCGTTGTTGCAGGTCGCCCTCCGTTTTGAGGATCAGATAAAGCGCGCCGTGCATCGCGGCCGTGACGATGGTGAACAAGCCGACCAGCACCGGGTAAGGCGTCAACAGCCCGAAAAATCCGATCCGCAATTCGCCGTCCAAACCGATGGGCAGGCCCCTCAGGCAGTTGCCCACCGCGGCGCCGAAAAGCAAAATCGCCATTAGGCTGGATCCGAAAAAGCACCAATCCCAAAAAGCCCGCCACGCGGGGGAGGCGCGTTTGCTTCGAAATTCCATCGACACGGCGCGCAGGATCAAGCACAACACCAGCAGCATGAACGCCGTGTAAAGGCCCGAAAACATCGTCGCGTAGGCCCGGGGGAAGGCGGCGAACAGCGCGCCCCCGAAGGTCACCAGCCAAACTTCGTTGCCGTCCCAGAGGGGCCCGATGGCGTTCATAAAGATTCGCCGTTCCTGGTCGGTTTTGGCCAGCGGGTGAAGAATGCCGACCCCCAGGTCGAAACCGTCCAAGATGGCGTATCCCGCCATCAAAATGCCCAAGAGGACAAACCAAAAAATATTGAGGTCCATAACTACTCCTTGGCCTCGGTCATCGACCCCTTGGCCTTAAGACCGCCCGCTGTTTTGAGAAATCCGCCTTCGGATCGCCCGCCCTCGGCGCCGACTTCCGGGCCTTCCTTGATCTTGTGATCCGTCACCATAAGCCAAACGGCGAACAGGAGGGCGTAGATGATTCCAAACATGACGATGGAGCCCAAAACCTGACCGGCCTGGACCACTGGGGACAGGGCGTCGGCGGTGCGCAGCAATCCATAAACAATCCAAGGTTGACGTCCGACTTCCGCGGCGACCCACCCCAGCTGGTTGGCGACCACTGGCAATAAGACGGCGAAAACAAAGACCCACAACAAACGGCGATTGTCAAACAGCGTTCCCCGCCAGCGCATCGCCGCCGCGATCCCCGTCAAAAACATCATCAGGAAACCCATCCCGAGCATCGCGTGGTAGGAGTGAAAGGTGAGGGCCACGGGCGGCCTGTCCTCCTTGACGAATTGGTCGAGCCCCGTCACGGGGGCGGCGGTGTTCCCGTGAATGAGGAGGCTGAGCGCGCCGGGGACTGCCAGCCCGCGCGTGGTTTCGGTTTTGGCGTCGGGATGCCCCACGATGTAAAGCGGCGCCCCTCCGGTCCCGGTATGGAAATGCCCCTCCATAGCGGCCATTTTGGCCGGCTGGTGCTTGGCCACGACCCGCGCCTGGTGGTGGCCGGAGAATAGCTGCGCCCAGCTGCACAGGAACCCCAGGACCAACGCCACCGTGAAGGATTTTTTTGAAATATCGACGTGGCGCTTCTTCAAAAGGTAGTAGGCCGACACGCTCATGACGAAAAAGGCGCCCACCGCGCCCGCGCCCAGCCACACGTGGACCAGCCGGTCCACGCTGGAGGGATTGAAGACCACGGCCCAAAAGCTCGTGATTTCAGCGCGGGCGGCCAGGCCTTCACCGACGATCTTGTACCCCGCCGGTGTCTGCTGCCAGCTGTTGGCCACCGTGATCCAGATGGAGGAGAACACCGAACCCAAGAACACCATGATGGTGGAGAAAAAGTGCATTTTGGCCGAGACCCGGTCCCAGCCGAAGACCAACACCGCGAGGAATCCCGATTCGAGGAAAAAGGCGAATATGCCTTCGGCGGCCAAGGCCGAACCGAAGACGTCGCCGACGAAGCGGGAGTAGTTGGCCCAGTTGGTGCCGAACTGGAATTCCATGGCGATCCCCGAGGCGACCCCAACGGCGAAATTCACGGCGAAAATCTTGGTCCAAAACTTGGCCATGAGTTCGTACTGGGGATCTTTTGTCTTCATGTGCATGCCTTCCATGAAGACGAGGATCGCGCCCAGACCGATGGTCAGGGGCGGGAACAGATAGTGAAACATGATGGTCAGGGCGAACTGCAGTCGGGAAAGGAAGAGTATGTCCATGGGAACACAATGGCAAAAAAAACTGACGGGCGTCTATGACGCCCGTCAGTTTTTTAACTGCCGATGAATCGCGAATCAGCCGATGGCGGCCGACCCCTTTTCCCCGGTGCGGATGCGGATGCACTGTTCCAGGGGCACCACGAAGATCTTGCCGTCGCCGATGTTCCCGGAACGGGCGGCCTTCGTGATGGCGCCGATGGCGGGCTCCACGAAGTCGTCGTTCACGGCGATGTCGAAGCGAACTTTTTTAAGTAAGTTCACTTCCATCTTGGCGCCGCGGAAACTCTCCGTGTAGCCTTTTTGACGGCCGGAGCCGAGCACGTTGGTGACGGTCATCAAGTGGATGTTGGCGTCGTCCAAGGATTTTTTCACCTCCGCGACTTTATGCGGTTGAACCATAGCGATGATCAGTTTCATGGAATTACCTCCCCGCCTTCGCCGGCTCGGTCTCGGGGTTGCTGCCGCCCACCGGAGCGAGGCCGTATTCGGTCATGTAGATCTGGAAGCCCGCGTAGGCCTCCATGCCGTGTTCGTCGATATCCAACCCGCGGATTTCCTCGTCGCGCGAAACTCTCATGCCCAGAGTCGCTTTCACGATTCCCCAGAAGATCAAGGAAATGACCAGGGTGAAGAGAATCACGCTCACGGAACCCAGGATCTGAACCCCGAGGAGCTTGAAACCGCCTCCGTAGAAGAGCCCGTTGCCCGTGCCCACGCCGGTGATTTTGTCCACCGCGAAAAGCCCGACGGCCAAGGTGCCCCAGATGCCGTTCGTTAAGTGGACCGCCAAGGCGCCCACGGGGTCGTCGATCTTCATTTTATCGAAGAAGAGGACGGCGAACACCACCAGGACGCCGCCGATGCCGCCGATCAAGAGCGCGGCGGGGAAGGTGACGTAGGCGCAGGGGGCGGTGATGGCCACGAGGCCGGCCAAGCAGCCGTTGATGGTCATGCCCAAGTCCGGCTTGCCGAGCAAGATCCACGCCGTGATCGTCGCGGTCAAAAGGCCCGCGGCCGCGGCGAGGTTCGTGGTGTTGAGAATGTGGCTGATGGCGCCGGGGTCGGCGGCCATGGTGGATCCGGGGTTAAACCCGAACCAACCCAGCCAGAGAATCAAGCAACCGAGGGTCGCCGCGGTCAGGTTATGGCCGGGAATGCCGTTGGCCGTCCCGTCCGCGCGGTATTTGCCGAGGCGGGGCCCCAGCAACAGGATGCCCGCCAAACCAGCCACGCCGCCCACCGTGTGAACGGCCGTCGATCCGGCGAAGTCCCAGAATCCTTTTTGGGCCAACCAACCGCCGCCCCATATCCATTTGCCCGTGATCGGGTAGGCGAAGGCCACCAACAGGAAGCTGAAGGCGATGAAGCTGATGTATTTAATCCGTTCAGCCACGCAGCCGGAGACGATGGTCGCCGCCGTGCCCGCGAACACGAGCTGGAAGAAGAACTTGGCCGAGAGGGGTACGCCCGTCCAGTTGATGGCGCTGTAAACGCCCTGGTAGGCGGACCCGGTGGCCGGGCTGTTGTCGGCCCCGGAGAGCATAAAGAGTCCCTTCAGCCCCATGAACCCGTTGCCGTCGCCGAACATCAACCCCCACCCCAGGACATAAAAGGCCAGGGAACTGACGGCGAAGACGATGAAGTTTTTTGAGAGGATGTTGACGGCGTTCTTGGCGCGGCACATGCCGGACTCCACCAGGGCGAACCCCGCGTTCATCCAGAAGACCAGGAAGGCCGTGACCAAAACCCACAGGGTGTCGGCGACGACTTTTCGGTCGGCCAACCCCTGTTCGAGGACGGCCAATTTCTCGGCGACGACGTCCGTGGGCGTTTGCACCGTCGCGGAAGCAACCGTGGCGTCCTCCGCGTAAACGAACGAGGGCCCGAAGCCCCCGCTCAAGGCGAGGAACGCGATGAGGCCCCCGCCCCTCAAACAACGTTTGATCCGTGACAACATGACATCCTCCTGAGTGCGCGCTGGGCGCGTGTATTTTTTGGGAGACGTCGCTGTCCCGGAGTCGCCGGAAAATAAAAAAGCCCTTTCCGCGTTTGCGAAAAGGACTTTCATTGTCCGTTGAATCACCGGCACATCACCGTGCCGGAACGAAGTAATGATATCAAAATTCGATGAAAAGTCAAGAAAAAGATCGACCGATTTTTTTCGAGACGGTCTTGTTGTAGAATCCCCGGTGTGATGTCTGAGACAACCCGCCCGCGCGTCCTTTTCTTTTCAGAGGCCGTCACCCTCGCCCATCTGGTCCGTCCTTTGGTCCTGGCGGAGGCGTTGGCTTCGGCGGGCTATGAAGTTCATTTTGCGAGCGCTTACCGTTATGAGGACCACTTTAAAGACAAAGCCTCCGTGTTTTATTGGCCGATCGAGAGTATCTCCTACGACGCTTTTCTGTCCTCCGTGAGCGGGGAACGTTCGGCGTACAGCGAAGACCGGTTGGAGTCCTATATCGCGGACGAAGAAGCTTTGATTCGGGACGTGGCGCCGGATTTGATCGTGGGGGACGCTCGGTTGAGCCTGTCGGTGACGGCCCCGATGATGGGGATCCCGTTCGTCAACCTCAACAACGCGTATTGGAGCCCTCACCGCGCGGACCGGGGCGATCCCGTCCCCAACTACAAACGCTCCTCCCTCTACCGGTTGTTGCCCCCGGCGTTGGCCGATGCGGTTTTGCCATTCCCGGTTGTCCGGGTTCTCTATCGCGTGATGAAGCCCCTGTACGAAAGGCGTTTCCTCGCCCCCTTCAATCGCGCACGCCGGCGGCGGGGGTTGTCTCCTTTTCGGGATTTTAAGACGTTTTATACCTATGGGGATTGGACGTTATACACGGACACCCCCGAACTGGTCCCCCTCAAAAACCCACCGCCTGGACACCGGTTTCTGGGGCCGATCCTCTGGTCGCCGCCGACGGCCCAGCCCCCTCCGACGCGGACGACCGATCGCCCTCTCCTTTACGTGAGTTTCGGCTCTTCCAATGACGTTCCCGATGCGCGCGGCATTGTTGATGAACTCGCGCGCTTGGAGGTGGATCTGTGGGTGGCCACGGCGGGCCGTTTTAACGTTCCGTCCTCTCGTCATGTCCACGTCTCTCCCCTGGCGCCGGGGATGGAAGCGTCGCGTCAGGCGGCGGTGGTCGTGTGCAGCGGCGGGAGCACGGCGGCCTACCAGGCCTTGGCGGCGGGGACCCCGGTGGTTGGTGTTCCCTCCAACAACGATCAACATCTCGCCATGGCGGGCATTGATCGGCGAGGGGCCGGCGTGTCCGTTCGAAGCGACCAAGCCACCCCGGCCGCGGTCCGCGCCGCGGTGGAAAAAGTGCTGGCCGATCCCTCTTATCGCGAGCGGGCCCGCGTTATGTCGAAAAGTTTCGCCGCCCACAACGCCCCGGAGCGGTTTGTGGCTTTTGTCCGCGAGGCGCTGGCCGGGCGGCCCCGGGCGACGCCGGGGGGGCCGCTTGCTCAAACGCTGACGGAACGATTGCGCCGGCACGCCGAACGATGGCCGACGCGCCCCGCCCTTTGGGGATGGCCCGAGCGTCAACGGGGCGAGCCGGCCTTGTCGTACGGGGCGCTCTGGTCCCGCGTTCAATCCTTGGCCGCGGCGTTGGCCGATCGCGGGTTGCGTAAAGGGGATCGCGTGGGCTTTCTCTCCGGGGTGGATCCCGCCTGGGAGTGCCTGCATATGGCGATCCTGTCGGCGGGCGGGGCCGTGGTGGGATTGGATGGCAATGACGCGCCGGAGCGCGTGCGCGCCGCGGCCCGGCAGGCCGGTGTCTGCGCCTGGGTGGTTCAGAACGCGAACGTCTTTGAGGCATGGCGCTCCCTCATTCAAGAAACCCCGGGTCGGTTCGTTGTCCTTCTGGGGACCGGGGGAGGCCCCGTCCCCGGGGCGGAAACCGTCGTCTACGAATCGCTTCTCAAAGAATGCCGCGGGCGGGTTTTCAGCGGCGCGGCCCCCGCGCCGGGGGATCTCGCCACGTTGATATTCACGTCGGGCACCACGGGGGAGCCCAAGGGCGTTCCCTACACGCACCGGCAGCTTGTCCACGCGGTGCGCGCCATCGTCCGGGCGTATCATGTTTTGCCCTCGGGTTTTGAGTCTCTCTGTTGGTTGCCGTTGTCCAATTTGTTTCAGCGCATCGTCAACTTGTGCGTTTTGGAAAAAGGGGCGGTCATCACCTTCGTGCCCTCGCCCCACCAGTTGATGGACGCCGTTCCCGCGGTTCGCCCCGAACTCTTGATCGGGGTCCCGCGCTTTTTTGAAAAGCTGGAAGCCGGCGTTCGAAAGTCGATCGTGGAAAAACCCCGGTGGGTCCGCGCCTTGTTTCGAGCGGCGGTGGCTATCGGAGCCCTTTATCAAAGGGCCCGGACGGACGACCACCGTGTCCGGTTTTTGCTTTGGCCTTTCTATAAGTTGGTGGATCGTTTGGTGTTGAGGCGGGTCCGAGAAGGTTTCGGGGGCCGTCTCCGGTTTTTGGTTTCCGGCGCGGCGCCGTTGGGTCTTCCCACCATGAGATTCTTGGAAGGCTTGGGGTTGCGGGTTCTGGAAGCCTACGGGACCAGCGAAAACGCCATCCCCTTGGCGATGAACCGCCCCTGGGCTTTCCGGTTCGGTACGGTGGGTCTACCTCTGGGGCCTAATGAGGTTGAAATCGCCCCGGATCGAGAGGTGATGGTCAAGGGCCCCTCACTTTTTAAAGGTTATTGGGCGCCGTCGGAGCCGGTCCCCCGGTTTGATGGGGCTTTTTACCGGACCGGGGATGAGGCCCAATGGGAGAACGGCGGATTCTTGAGACTGATTGGTCGACGATCTGAATTTCTTAAAACCTCGACCGGGCGCCGAATCGTCCCCGGGCCCATCGAACAATGGTTCAAGGAATTGCCGTTTGTGGATCAGGCCGTGGTTTTAGGAAACGGACGGAAAGGCCCGGCTCTCTTGGTGACCCTGGACGCCCGCGCGTTGGGCTCTCCCGACATGCATCTTTCGGGGGATCAAGAGACGCGCGCCGCCGAGGCGTTGCGCGCCCAATCCGCCCGGTTGCCGCCCCTCGCCCGCCCGCTGGGAATTTTGGCGCTCAACAGGGCTTTCTCCGTGGTTCGGGGGGAGATGACCGCGAATCTCAAGCTGCGGCGGGCGGCCATTGAAGACCACTACCAAACGGCGTTGGACGATCTCTACGCGCGCGTGGACGGCGCCGCTCCCGGCGGGCCGTCCGTGCTGTTTTTGTCCGCCGTGTATGTGCGCGTCCGTGAGATCCAGGCCTTCACACCCCTTCGTCGCCTGCGCACCTGGGCGCCCGCGCGCTGGTGGGGCTTGGGGCGATTTTTCCTTCTGGCCGCGGCGGCATACGGTCGTTACGCGGCGCGTCTGCTCAAGAGGCCTTGGGAATACAGGGAATTGCACAACGAGCTTTTCGAGGTCCTCTTCCGTTCGTTTCGCGACACGGTGGGGCCTTTGAAGGGGCCCTTAGTCAAAATCGCCCAAACCCTGAGTTATTTGGATATGGATTTTGCGCCGTCCGCCCGGACGCTGTTGAAGGTCCTCCAGCACCGCTCCCCGCCGTTGGCGGCCGATAAAATACGCGCGGCGGTGTGCCGCGCCCTCGGGCAGGATCCCCGCGCTCTCTTCGGGGAGTGGAGCGACACGCCGTTGGCCGCGGCCAGCGTCAGCCAGATCCATTGGGCGCGTCTGAAGAACGGTGCTCCGGTGGCGGTGAAAGTCCGTTACCCGGGGATTGAGCGGATCGTGAAATCCGATCTGCTGGCTGTTCGGGCTTTTCTCCCGCTGATCGCCCGCGCGACGGGCGTTCGGAACGTGTCGCAGAATTTCCAGGAGGCGCGCCGGCTCCTGCTCGCTGAATGCGATCTGCGACGGGAAGCCGCGTTCATGGGACGATTCCGGTCTATTTTCGCGGACGATCCCGTCATTCGTGTCCCGGCCGTTTATCCCGATTATTGTTCCGCGGACGTTTTGACCATGGACTACGTTGAAGGGCAAACCTACGCGGAATTCAAAGCCACGGGAACGCCGGCGGATTTTGATCGGGCGGGAGAGGCGATCGTTCGGTTTTTCGACGTGGCGGCTTTTCGACATTGCCTCTTCAACGCGGATCCCCACCCCGGCAATTATTTGTTTAAAGACCAGCAGGTGTATTTCTTGGATTTTGGTTTCTGCAAGGAATGGACGCCGCAATTCATCGCTTCCTGGAAGGCCCAGACCCGCGCGGTGATAAAAAACGATGCGACGGCTTTTGCCGAAGCCACGCGGGCGATGGGGGTGGGGGCGACGGACGGGGCGTTCAATTACGCCGAACTTCTCGCCGGATACAGGGCCACGTTGGAAAAGATGCTGATCGACGGGGGGAAGTTCCGTTACACCCCGGACTTCGTTCGCGAAGAGGGCCGCGTCATTTTCAATAAACAATTGGGTGGCGGGAAGGCCGTGAGCCCCCCTGAAATCTTAGCGTTCAGTCGTTTGTTCTGGGGCCAACACGCTTTGTTGGCGGACATGGGGGCGACCATTGATTACAGCCGCTTCAGCGATTTTCTTGAGTGAGGTGGTCGGCCACCCGCAGGGCGTTGGCGGCGATGGTCAGGGAAGGGTTGATGCCCCCGCTGGAAGGGAAAAACGACGCGTCGACAACATAGAGATTTTCCACGTCGTGGGCGCGATTCCATTTGTTCAACACGCTGGTCGCCGGATCGTCGCCAAAGCGGGCGGTGCCGCAGGCGTGGGCCATCATTTTGCATGTGTCAGCCATGGGAAAACGAATAAACGGATAAGGGAAAAGAACCCGTCCAATCATTTTTCGAAAACGCTTTAAACGGGCCCGGTCGTAGGCGCTGATTTTGTAATGAACGGCGACGCGTTCCCTTCCGTCCGGCCCGGGAGGCATTTCCTCCACGCGGTTTTCCCGGTGCGGGAGGTCCTCCAGGATGGGCGCGGCGCACCCCGAGTGGGAGAAAAGAAATTCGAGAAACACGGCGAGTCCCGGACGGAGCGCCTCCAGCGATTTCCCCGCCCAGCCCGGCACCGACTGTTTCAATTCGAACAGCAAATCATCGGCGGCCAGATCCCCCGGGGGGAATTTGCCGAAAGGCTGAAAGGTGCCGTACTTGACCCCGTCGACTTCGTAGAAATCGTTCCACGCGAGTTCTTTAAGGCTGTGGGGGGTTTTCCGAAAGTTCCATAAACTCGGGAGAAAATAGACGTCGATCAAGTGGCGCATCAGATAGCGGCCAACCGCGCCGGACCCGTTCGCCAACCCGTTCGGCCAGTCGGGGGATCGGGAGCGCAGCAGAAGTCCGGGTGTGGCCAGGGCCCCCGCCGCCAGAACGATTCGGCGTCCATGGAATCGATGTTCCCGACCCTCCCGCCCGAGGCCGATCACGCCGGTGACGCGGCCCCGGTTCGCCTCCAGCCGGTGGACCTTGAACCCCGTTACCAGCGCGGCGTGATGCCGCTCCAGCGCCGGACGCAGACACACGCGGGCGGCGTCGTTTTTGCATTCCTTGTCGCAAAGGACGCTTTGGCAAAATCGGCAATCGTCTTTCCATTCGCAGGCAAAGGCGGGGGTGTAAACGCCGATTTTTTTCCAACGCAAAAAGCGCTCAAAATTGCGCGTGGCGAAATGATGGGGTCGAATGGCCTGGACGTGCCTGGGGGTCTCTCCTTTCCGTTGGGGGTCGGGGATTTCCGATCGCAGGCGGAAAAGTTCCTCGGCTTTTTCGTAGTGAGGCCGCAAGTCGTCGTAGGAAATGGGCCATCGATCCGGGAGTTCGTTTGAGGGGGCGGCGGCGTGATAGCGGCGGGGGGCGAAGTCCGAAGGGAAAAGTCGTTCCATCACCATGCCGTAAAGAGCGGAACCTCCGCCCGCCCCGGCGCCCAGGAACGGACGGAAATAGCGATTGTTGACGGCGTCGTGGACCTCGGCCCGCCAGCGGCCGCCGTTGCGAAAGTTGTCCTCTTCGGACGCGTCCGGGCGGGACGGGGACATCGTTTCCATGTAATCCCCGCGGAGGGCGCGGGGATTGTCGAGGTAATTCTCGCCCTGTTCCAGGAACAGCACGCGCTCTCCCGCGCGGGACAAGGCGTAGCCCAGGGTGGCGCCCCCCATGCCCGTTCCGATCACGATCGCGTCCCATTCGACTTTGGCCAATTCCTCGGGGGACGGGGTCATGAATGGGCGAGCCGCTCCGCTTCCTGCTTTAAACGCGGGTCCATCGCCAACATCCCTCGGCGGATGTAGGTGGTCGTAAACCACCCGAGAAGGGGAAGAAGCGCGCCCCGAAAATCTTCCTCATGGAATACGGTCGTTTCCCGGGGGGTTCGGGCGACCAAGCGGAAACGATGATGCCCGTCGATCAATCCCGGTATATTTAGGAAATGCCCCAGCCAAGCGAATTCGCGTTCGGGGTCGATGGTGAGGACGCGGGTTCGCGCTTTCGTGGACCAGGCCCCGGGTAGGGATATTTTAAATTCGAGTTCGGTTCCCACCCGAACGGTGCCGCCCACGTAGGTGAGGAAGGGGTTCCATCGGTTATATCCCGGGACATCAAGCAAAACGCGCCAAACCACATCGACCGGCGCCTGGATGGTGATTTCAGTACGCACCGATCTCATAGGGTGGTTTCGGATGAGCGCGAAAGACTTTTAATTTTATGGGCGGGGGATCCTCCCCAAAGTTCATAGGATGGGACAGTGGTGCCGGTGGGGACCACCGCGTTGGCGGCGATGATCGAGCCACGGCCGACGAGGACGTCGCCCTGGAGAACGGCCCCGACCCCGACCGTCGACTCCGGCTCAAGGCGAACGCGGCCAAGGACCAGACGGCCCCCCATTAAGAGATGCGGGGAGAGCACGGCGTTTAGGCCGATGACAACGTCCGGACCAATTTCCGTCAGATAAGGATCCACGAGGTCGCCGGCGATGGCCACGCGTCGTCCCATCTTGGCGCCGAAAAGAGCGTAGAGCGCGGGTTTAAAAAAAACAAGCGTAAAAGGGGCCAGTGCCCATTGACCCAGTTCCGAAACTGTTTTCACAAAAATCCATTTTTGCCCGACCCGGTCGCGCAACCGAAAATCTCCCGATTGAATCGGCGCAACGCGTTGCAGGAGTTGAACGAGGACGGCGGCCCCCAGGCCGAAAAGGATTAAGAAGAGAACAACGGCGAAGATGGAAAAATAAACATGGGACGTTAAACCGACCTGGAGGCGTCCTCTTTCAGGAGGGCAAAAGGCACCCCGGCCAGGAGGATCGCGCTTAAATACAGCAGCGCCACGACACGAACGCTGATATGCATTATGGCCCTGCGCGCCCCGTCAAATCAAACCCCCCGTCAGTGCAACCAGTTCAACAGCATCCCTTCCCCGTAGACGACGATCGTCATCCACACGGCGATCTCGAGGATGACGGGCGTCATTTCCTTGATCCATTGGAAGGGGGTGAAGCGCGGGCTCACCTCTTTTTTAATGAAGGAGTAGGCCACCACCGATTGGGCGGACCCAATGTGGGTCCAGCAGCCGCCCAAGGCGTAGCCGGCGATTTGCGCCATGGCGAACAGGTGGATGAGTTCCACTTTGAATCCCAGGAGGGCGCGGCCGGCGAAGTCGGCGACGACGTTGTTGTCGAGCAGGGCGGAGAGAACCGTGCAGAAGAGGAACTGCGCGTACCCGACCGTGGCGACCCCCAGGCGCTCGACGCCGACGTGGAGCAGCTGGGAAATCAGATCGAAGAACCCCGTTTTCTGAAGCAGCGTGATGGACAAAAAGAGGGGGAATAAAAACAGGTATTCCTTGTATTCGTGCCAGGCTTCCTTGAGGGCCAACCGGCGGGTGTGGGGCAGGGCCGCGATCCCCACGAAAGCCACCACAAACCCCGCGAAGGAAGCGACGAACAGCGGGATGTCGTGATTCACCGCGTGGGCGATCAAAAGGCCGATGAACGGGATGAAGGAGAAGACGCCGACTTTTTGCGCGAATCGACGTTCCCCCGCGACCCGGTCCATGGTGCGGCCGATCACGACCGCCGACTCGTCGGCCTTGTGGTCGTTGCGGCCGTACACGTGGACGTAATAGTCGTCGAGGGGCTCGGCGAGGCCGGAGTCGATGTACTTATTGAGAAGCGCGATGCGTTTTTCCCGGGGGTAGTGCTCGTTGACGAGAGCTTCCCCGAGAGGCACGCCCTGGTGGAGCCGCTTCAGCACCGCGTCTTTGTGGGATCCCAGATCTTCGGCGTGAGCGACGGCGAATTCCAGGGGCGTGATCATCTCGCCGTGGCGGCTGACCTGCAAAAAACGCACGTCCGCGGTGTGACGGTCCAAAATGTCGAGCTTGGCCAGGTCCACCTTCTTGCCGGCCAATTTCCGTTTGACGTTCCAGAACACGATGAAATAGGCGCCGACGGCGGCCGGCGCGCAATAACGCAGGAAAAAAGCGTTGTCCAAATGGGGATGCAGATTGGCTTTCATGATGAGGTTGGGGGGTTCGCCGTAGGCCAGGTACATGCCGCAGACCGTCGTCACCACCGTGGACACCATGACCGCGTAAATCACGGCGTCGTCCTTTGCTTTCGCCAGGAACAACAAAATGACCAACGTTCGAATCATGAGGCCGATCATGCTGACGCCGTCCAAAACCCCCGAGGCCAAGGACACCACCGCGGTCAACACCGCCACCGTGGGCACCAGGCGTCCCCGGGCCTTGGAGAGGACCCCGAAGCTGATGGATTCCAGCAGCCGGGTTTGGGCGATGACGGCCACGAAAAACGTGAGGCCCAAGATGAACAGCATGGTGTCGAGGTGAATCAAATGATTGATTCCTTGGAAGGTCAGGGCGTGATGACGGACCGTGTCCCAGAGGGCGGCGCCGAAGGATCCCCCTTCGATCGATACCGCCGCTTTTTTCAAGGGACTCCAATAGGTCCAAAACGTCGCGGTGATCACGAGACCCGCCCCGTAGGTGAGGGCGTTTTTGTCAAGACGGTAACGGATGGACCCGGTCACGAAGAGCGCCAACACGGTCAGGACCACTTCCGCGGCCATCACCCAGGCGGGAAGGGGGGTCCGGGCGCCGATCCACAATAGACCGGCCGAGAGGAGGACGCACAGACCGAGGAATTTTTTGGAGGAAAGTTGGACCAAATCGTTGTTTTCGTCGCTCATGAAACGCTCCTTATTTGGGCAAAGCCGCCGGTTTCAACCGCACGCGAATGGGCAGGATCACGGCCTGGTGGCCGTTGAACAACAACCGCCGTTGAAGGACAAAGGACGTGCGGTTGTGCAGAAAGCGGGTCCAAAAGGTTTCGCCCTCGAAGGCCAACTGGCCCATAAAAAAGACCTTCTTGGCCCAGCCGGGGGATATCTGCTCGCAGAGACGGTCGAGCCCGTCGATGACGTCGGTTTCCAGAACCATGTGGCCTTCGGCGTAGAGGCCCATGCTGTTGGCCAGCTCGACGTACTTGTCCAGGTCGGTCCGCACGTTTTTTTCAAGATTTTCCAGCTCGGCGGTGCCCTTGAACCGGTCGGAGTCGATGACCCCCACGGACAAGAACACGAAATTTTTGAAGTGGCCCGGGAACAGCCGATGGATGGACAGGAACGAGTGGATGCCCATGCCGTTGTAGCTGTTCACCATGAGGATGGCCACCGGTTTCTGCGCCAGTTTGCGAACGGTCGGGGGCGTTTCCGGGGTGGTGAGATTGACCAGGATTTCGTCCAGGTGGTGGAGCGCCCGGGCGGTTTCTTTGTAGTGATTATGAACCCAGAGGCAAAAAAGCACCAACACCCCGGTGATGACGAGCGTGACCCACCCGCCTTCCATGAATTTGATGACGGAGGTGGCCACGAGAATGCCCACCGTAACGATCAAACCCATCAAACTGACGACCAGCTTGCGGGGCCAGTGGGCCGGGCGGGCGGTGGAAAAGTGCTTGACCATGCCGAACTGAGTCAGGGAAAAAGTCAAAAACACATTGATGGAGTACATGACCACCAGCTTGCTGACCGCGCCCCCGGTGTAGAAGAGGGCGGCCAGGGCGGAGACGCCGATCACCAGCACGCCGTCTTTGATGACCAGCCGGTCGGACAGGTTGGTGAACCTCCGCGGCAGCCAGGAATCGATGGCCATGTTGGACATGGTTCGCGGCCCGTCCAAAAAGCCGGCCTGGGCGGCCACCAGCAAAAGAGCGCCTTCGCTAAGCAGAGTGATGAAGAGAAAGGTCTTTCCGAAGGGCCAACCGGAGGTCAACCCGCCCACCAGGGCGGCGTTCATGGTTTGTCCCGGCACGTGGTGGACGCCGTTGAGCACGTAATTGATCAAGATGCCGCCCGCGGTGAGGGCGAGGCTCCAGGCCATGAACTTCATGGTTCGCTTGCCCGTGGCGGCCCGGGGTTCCCGCAAAATTTGAAGGCCGTTGGACACGGCTTCGATGCCGGTGAAGGTTCCGCCGCCGAGGGCGAAAGCCCTTAAGAAAATGGCGCCCATGCCGATGAGGCCGATGGCGCCGACGCCTTCCCGGGTCTCGCTCACGGTGTCCATCACCATGCCGGGCAGGTCCGTCCAGTGGCCGAAAATCCCATAGAGAATGACAATCGCGTGGGTCACGAGGAACACCAAGAAAATGGGGGTTAGGATAACAATGGATTCTTTAACGCCGCGGAGGTTCAACGTCACCAGGATGGCCAAAATGATGGCGGCGGCGATGAATTTGTGCTGGGCCCAATCGGGGGGGAGGAAGCTGAAAATGGCGTCAATGCTGGAAGCCACCGAAATGGCCACGGTCAATATATAGTCGACCAATAGAGCCGAACCGGAAACCAGACCGGGGATGGGGCCGATGAGTTTGGCCGCCACCAGGTAGCCGCCGCCCCCGTTGGGAAACACTTCGATCACTTCGGAATAGCTGGCGGAGAGGATAAACACCGTGGCCGCGACCGCGAGGGCCAGGGGGATGGCCAGGTGGGTGTATTGGCCCAGGGCGCGGAAGGCCTCTTCCGGGCCGTAGCAGGAGGACGACAGCCCGTCCGCCCCCAGCCCCACCCAGGCGAAAAAGGCCACCAGGGAGACGTTGTGGAACACCCGGGGGTCCAGGGGGCTCTTGGGGGGTCCGAAAACCCAGTTTTTAAACCATTGAATCATAACGATTATCAATAAAAAACGCCTCGCTCCCACGGCGATCCTGCGGAACGAGACGACGGTTCAAACGTCACTGTTTGCCGTCAGCCCCTCCCCGAGAGGAAGGGCGACGCGGGGAATCTTATCATTTGGGCCCCCCCTGTCAAGAGCCGCGCGGCTATTGCAGGCGGAATCGGACCAGGACGGGAAGCTCTTTTTCTTTGAACCCGTCCGGCAGGGGGGGGAAGGGCGCCGCCGCCGTCACGGCCCGTTTCGCGGTCATGTCGAAAAGGGAATCGCCGGAGGAGGCCTTGATCTTAACCGATTTGACCGACCCGTCCCGCTGGACCACGAAGGAGACCTTGCATTCCCGGGTGCCGGCGTCGGTGCGGTCCCAGGCCGACCAGAGCCGTTTGTAGATGAGCTCCCCATACCACTTGAAAGGGAATTGTTTTGATGAATCGCCGCCGCCCCCGGGCCCGAACCCGCCGATCTCGAGCGAGGTGCCCACGCCCCCGACCGCGCCGGATTTGGATCCCTGGAAGTCCCCTCGGCCGAGGGCCGATTCGCCGCGGCCGCCCTTGACGCCGGTTTTCACGGGGGGTGTTTTGGGTTTGATCTCTTCTTTCTTTGGCGGAGTTTTGGCGACGGCGACCCGGTTCGGGTCGTCGGAAGCCGGGACGGCCTCTTCGGTGGAGGACGCGGGAGGCGTTGCGGCCGCGGAAGGGGCCGGGGCCGGTTCCAGTGTTCCCGTTCCGAAGCCCGACTGGCCCCCCATGAATTGGAACCCGTAATAGGCCCTCGGCTCCGCCGCCCGGCCCAGGAGAAAGGCGAAAACCCCGGCGGCGAGGAAATGCACCAAAGTGGAAATGAGAACGTAGCGGGTCATGGCGCCTTTCGCGGCGGGGCTATTGGGGCGTCGCCTCGTCCCCTTTAGGGGCCGCCTCGACCGGCAGAACGGCCACGCCCACCTTGGCGGCCTTGAGCTTTTGGGCCGCGTCCAGGGCCAGCACCACGTTTTTAAATCCCACGTCCCGGTCCGCCTCGATCAACACCGCGCGGCGGGCGCTCTTGGCCAGGGCGGCGGCCAGGCGGGTTTCCAGGTCGTTGCGCAGGACGCGGGCGTCGCCCACATAGTAGTCGCCGTCCCGGGTGATCTTGAGGCGCAGGGGGGTGTCGTCGTCCCCCGCCGCCGACGTCGCCGCCCGGGGCAGGTTAACGGGGATTTGCGACTGGCCGATGAAGGGCGACAGGATCATGAAAATGATCAACAGCACCAACACGACGTCGATGAACGGCACCATGTTGATTTCGGTGATCAGCCGCTTCTTCTTGTGGGAGCCGAAGTGGATCTTCACGCGGCTTCCGCCCGTTCTTCCAATTTTTCGTTGTGGTACGTGAAATAGTTGAAGATCATGCTGGCCGGAATGGCCACAAAGAGCCCCGCCGCCGTCGAGACCAAGGCCTCCGAAATGCCCCCCGCGACCAGTGCCATGCCGCCCCCCGCGCCGGAGGCCTGGCTGATGGTGTGAAAGGCCCGGATGATGCCCACCACCGTGCCCAGAAGTCCCACGAAGGGCGCGGCGTTGGCGATGGTGCCCAGTAGAGCCAGACGCTGTTCCACCCGGTCAAAGAGGGGTTTGAGCCCGTCGAGCGCACGCCCCTGGGCGAAGACCGCCCGAACCCATCGGTGGATAGACCAGCATTCGATCAGAACGGCCACCGTCACGATGGAGAACACGGCCAGCACCGACAGCACGGGCCAACCGAGGGCAAGGGTGTGTTTAAAATCGAACGAAGAGGTCATGGGGACGTCCTTTCACGACGGAGATGTTGAATCGATTCAACGATCAAAAGCAGGGCCAGGGCCGTCAACACCAGGGCCACCACGGGCACGGTGTCCCAGCGGGGACGTGTGCACAGATCTTTCAGCCAGGGGCCGACGGTGTTGGCCAGGGACCAGAGCGTCATGCCCATCATAAAAACCATCGGCAGGACGGTTGCGATCCAGGCGCGCCCACCCCGTTTTTTCAGCCACACGGTCAGGCCCAAGAGCGTCAGGCCCGCGAGCAATTGGTTGGCGGTGCCGAAGATAGTCCAAAACACTCGCCAAGCCGGCACGACGGCGCCCGAAGCGTCCGTCATCCTCAACGTCACGAAATAGGCCGGCAGGGCCAGGGTTGCGAGGGTCGCCGCCACGCCTCCTTTGACACCCCGCCAGCCCGTGAGTTCCTGGAGCATGTAGCGCCCCAGTCGAGTGCTCACGTCCAAGGTATCGTAGATGAATGTGGCGAAGGCCAAAAGGGCGAACGTCCGCGCCATGTCGGGGTTCACCCCGAAGCGTTCAACGAAACGGGCGAGACCGTTGGCGTAGATCCGGTCGGGGCTCAGCCCTAGGGACGCGTCGCCCGCGGGCAGGAGCATGAGAGTGGCGAGGGCCACCACCGCCACGAGGGCTTCCAAGAGCATGCCACCGTAACCCACCAGCCGGCAGTCGGTTTCCACGTCCACCTGTTTGGAGGTGGTGCCCGAGCCCACCAACCCGTGAAATCCCGAGCAGGCTCCACAGGCCACCGTCACAAAAAGGAGGGGGAAGAGCGGCATTCCCTGGACGTTGGTGAATCCCAAGAACGCGGGGTACTGGATTTTGTCACCGCCGAGAAACAGGCCGACCACCCCCACCACAAGCGTGCCGTAGAGGAAAAATCCGCCCAGGTACCCCCGGGGTTGAAGCAACAGCCAGAGGGGCGCCAGGGACGCGGCGAAGCAATACACGAAAATGACGATGTCCCAGGCCACCTGAGGGCGGAGCCAACCGCCCTCGGGGAACCGCAGCGGGAAGGACGGGCCCCACGCGATGGCCGCGCCCACGAGCGGTAGAGCGACGAGGGTGGCCACCCAAAGGGGGACGCGCCCTTTGGTGAGCGCGAGACCCAGGCCCAGGCCGATAAAAAGGTAGAGGGTCGATGCGGTGGCCACGCCGCCGCCGAATTGGGGGTCGGCGAAACTGGCGCTCGTGATGTCGGTAAAGGCGGTGATCACGTAGACCAGGGTGAGCCACACGAAGGCGGCGAAAAATCGGTAGGCGCGGGCGCCCATGTGTTCGCGGATGATTTCGGCCACGGAGGAGGCCCGGTGTCGGACCGAACCGATGAGGCTCGAAAAATCGTGCACCGCGCCGAAGAAGATGGAGCCAAAAACGATCCAGAGGAGCGCCGGCAACCAGCCGAACCAGAGGCCGGCCAGGATGGGCCCCACGATGGGGCCGGCCGCCGCGATGGCCGAAAAATGTTCGGCCAACAAGAGCGGCGCCTTGGCGGGAACGAAATCCACCCCGTCTTTGTGCGTGTGGGCGGGGGTGGGGCGGCGGGCGTCCAGCCCGAACAAACGGCCCAGGGCCCAGCCGTAGATTCCGTAGGCCGCCAGGAAAAGAACACAAACCAACGCGGCCAGTCCGGCCAATGTCATTAAATGCCCTCCATGAAGTTGGTATTATAGCTCTTCAACTTCCAACAAGGAGTTCCCATGAAATTATTGATTTCCGGATCGACAGGACTGATCGGCGAGGCGTTCGTGGCGGCGGCCATGGGCCGGGGCCACGAGATCACGCGTCTGTCGCGGGGCAACGCCGTCACCGCCCCCCGCGTCCTGTGGGATCCGGTGACCGGCGAAATTCCCCTGCGGCTCCTGGAAGGCTTCGACGCGGTCGTGCATTTGGCGGGAGAGAGCATCGCCGCCGGCCGCTGGACCGCGGCGCGCAAAAAACGCATCCGCGACAGCCGGATCTACGGCACGGCCAATTTGGTGAGGGCGCTCACGTCCCTGGAGCGCCCGCCGAAAATTTTCTTGTCGGCGTCGGCCATCGGGTTTTACGGCGATCGAGGCGACGACGTGCTGGCCGAAGACAGCGTGGCGGGGGAAGGCTTTTTGCCTTCCGTGTGCCGGGAATGGGAAGCCGCGGCCGATCCTCTGCGGGCGGCCGGCGCGCGGGTGGTCCACGCGCGGTTCGGCATCGTGTTGAGCCGCAAAGGCGGCGCCCTGCCCAGGATGCTTTTGCCCTTTCGCCTGGGTCTGGGCGGGCCGATCGGCAACGGCCGCCAGTGGTGGAGTTGGGTGGCCTTGCCCGATGTCGTTGAAAGTCTTTTGCACATGTTGGAGAACGGGGCGCTGGCGGGCCCGGTGAACGTGACGGCGCCGGTCGCCGTGACCAACCGCGAATTCACGGGCACCCTGGGGCGGGTGCTGCGCCGGCCGACGCTTTTTCCGATGCCGGCCTTCGCCGCGCGGTTGGCCCTGGGCGAAATGGCCTCGGCCCTGCTCTTGGCCAGCGCGCGGGTCGAGCCGCGGCGCTTGGCCCAGTCAGGGTTTACCTTTCGGTTCCCCGATCTCGGGACGGCTTTGAAGGGGAACTACTGAACGTTTCGGGGTGTTTGTGAAATTTTGATTTCGGTTTTCAGCCGTTGATTCTCGGTTTCAAGTTCCACCAGCCGGCGGTGAAAGCGGTTCAGCGTGTGCCCGCCGAGGAACAACGCCGCCAGGGCCAACAGCCACCCCGACCACAGGGCTGTTTTGACCATGAGGTCGATGTGGGCTTTCCGCTCTTGGGGGCTTAAGGCCATCAGACGTTGAACCGGAAGTACACCACGTCGCCGTCTTTCATCTCGTATTCTTTGCCTTCCATGGAGACGAGCCCCTTTTCCTGCAGGGCCTTGTAGGACCCCAACCGCGCCAAGTCGTCGTACTTGTAGAGTTCCGCCCGAATGAACCCGCGTTCGATGTCGGAATGGATTTTTCCGGCGGCCTTGACGGCCTTGGTTCCCCGGGGGATGGACCAGGCGCGACTTTCTTCGGGACCGGCCGTGAAAAAGGTGATCAGCCCCAGAAGATCCTTGCCCGCCTTGGCGAGGGTGGCCAGGCCGGGTTCGTGAATGCCGGCGGACTTGTAGTATTCGCGCCGTTCTTCATCGGGGAGTTGGACGATCTCGGCTTCGATCTTGGCGCAGAGGGGCACCACGCGGGCGCCCTCGATTTTGGCCCGGGCCTCCAAGGCGGCGAGCATGGAGGGTTCCGGGCCGGCCTCATCGCTGTTGGCCACGTAGAGGATCGGCTTGCCCGTGAGGAACCCCTGCTCCGCCTGGACCTCGGCCGGGATGTTCTGCACCCGGGCGGATTTCCCTTCTTTAAAGCCTTGCACCAACCCCTGCATCATCTCCAGCCGTTCTTTGGCTTTTTTGTCGCCCGAGCGCGCGGGCCCGTGGAGTTTGTCGAGGGCTTTTTCCGCCTGTTGCAGATCGGCCAAGAGGAGCTCCGTTTCGATGATGTCCGCCGCCTCGGCGGGGTTTAATTGGCCCAGGACGTTCACCACGTCCGGGTCTTTGAAGCAGCGCACCACATGGGCGATGGCGTCCACGGCGCGGATGTGGGAGAGGAATTTGTTGCCGAGCCCCTCGCCCTGGCTCGCGCCTTTGACGAGGCCGGCGATGTCGACGAACTTGATGCCCGCCGGGGTCGTCTTTTCGCTTTGGAACATCGCGGCGAGTTTGGTCAACCGCTCGTCCGACAAAGGCACCACGCCGACGTTGGGGTCGATGGTGGTGAAGGGGAAGTTGCTGGCCGCCGCGGCGGCCCCCGTGAGGGCGTTGAAGAGCGTCGATTTGCCGACGTTGGGTAGTCCGACGATGCCTATTTCCATTGAACGGTCCTGTATCCTTTTTGAATGATTCGATCCGCCAGGGAGGGCCACAGGCTCGAGAGCCAAGCGCCGGGGCGCACCCACCAGGGAACGTAAATTTCCGGGCCCGCGCCAAGGGCCGCCTTCACCACCGCCCGGGCGGCGCGGTCCGCCGAAACGCGGTACCCCTCGCGGCGGGGGTAGCCGGGGGGCAGGCGCGAGCGGTCGAGTTGGTTGGGCATTTCCGTGTCGGTGCCGCCCGGCAACACGAGCGAAAAAGAAATCCCCCGGGCCGCCAGCTCGAGGCGCAGGCTTTCGGTGAGGCCCAGCAACGCGAACTTGCTGGCGGCGTAGGCGGCCATGAACGGCAGCGCCCGTCGGCCCACGCCCGACCCCACTTGAACGACGCGTCCGCCGCCCTGTTTTTCCATAACGCCGGCGGCCGCGCGCACGGTTTCCACCGTGGCCCAAAAATTGGTCTCGAAAATTTCGCGCATTTCCTCGACCGGCATGTCCAAAAAGGGCGCCATGCGCAGCACCCCCGCGTTGTTGACGAGCACGTCCAGCCGCCCGAAGTGGAGGGCCGCGCTCATGACGGCGGCGCGCGCTTCGTGGGGGCGCGACACGTCGGCCGCCAAAACGAAAGGCGCGTGGCCCCCGGCCGCGACGATCTCCGCCGCCAGGCTGTCGAGCCGGTCTTTGCGGCGGGCGGCCACGGCCACCCGCCAGCCCCGGGCGGCGAAACGCAACGCCGCGGCGCGGCCGATTCCCGAGGAAGCGCCCGTGATCAATACGGTTTTATTCATAGGACTTGAATTTGTTCGTGATCGGCATGCGGCGGTCCCGGCCGAAGGCCCGCGGCGTGATTTTGACGCCGGGGGGCGCTTGGCGGCGTTTGTATTCCATGCCGTCGATGAGGCGAAGGGTTTTGGCGGCGACGGACCGGGGCGCTCCCCCGCGCACGATGGCGTCGATCCCCCGGTTCTCCTCCACGTAGGCGTGAACCACCCGGTCCAAAAGGTCGTAGGGGGGCAGGCTGTCCTGATCGGTCTGGTTCGCGCGCAATTCCGCCGTGGGCGGCCGGGTGAACACGCTTGCGGGAATGAGCGGCCGTTCGGCCCGGGCGTTCCGCCATCGGGACAAGGCGTAGACCCGTGTTTTGGGAATGTCTTTGATCACGGCAAACCCGCCCGCGGAATCGCCGTAGAGAGTGAAATAGCCCACCGACATCTCGGATTTGTTGCCGGTGGTGAGCACCAGCCAACCGAATTTGTTGGAGAGCGCCATGAGGGTCGTGCCCCGGACGCGGGATTGGAGATTCTCCTCCGTCGCGTCGGGGGGACGCCCGACAAAAAGAGGTCCCAGGGCTTTTAAAAACGATTGCACGGTTTCCTCGATCGGGATGGTGTGGAAGGCGATGCCCAGGTTTTCGGCCAGCCGCCGGGCGTCGGCCTTGGTTTCGGCGGCGTTGAAGCGGCTGGGCAGCGTCACCCCGACCACGTTGTCCTGGCCCAGGGCGTCCACGGCCACACAGGCCACCAGGGCCGAGTCGATGCCGCCGGAGAGCCCGATGACCGCTTTTTGAAACCCGTTTTTCATCGCGTAGTCGCGGGTGCCGAGGACGAGCGCCGCGTAGACCTCGGCGTCCCGCTCCAGGGCGGGGGCGCGGAGGGGCGGGAGAGCCGGGCGATCGATCGAACGCACCGGAAACGTCGCCGCGGCCGGGCCCCGGCGGCGGCGGGCGGGGGCGTCCAGGTCGACCATCAGAAGGCTTTCCTCGAACTGAGGCGCCCGGGCGAGTGTTCGTCCCCGGGCGTCGATCACCCGGGAACCGCCGTCGTAAACAAGCTCGTCCTGGCCGCCGACGGCGTTGCAATAGGCGACGGCCGCGCCGGTTTCGGCGATTTTCTTTTTGAGCACCACGTCGCGTTCGCGGATCTTTCCCTCGTGGTAGGGGCTCGCGGAGAGGTTCACCACCAGGGACGCGCCGGCGCGGGCCGCGGCCACCGCCGGGCCGCCGGGCCGCCAAATGTCTTCGCACACGGTCAGGCCCACGCGCGCGTCCCCGAGATCGAACACGACGGGGGCGTCGCCGGGAGCGAAATACCGCTCCTCGTCGAAAACCCCGTAATTCGGTAAAAACCATTTGTGGAACCGCGCGTGGATTTTTCCGTTCCGGACCAACACGGCTGAATTGCGAACCGCCCGGCCCGAGACGGTCGGGGCGCCGATGAGCGCCGCCACGTTTTTCGGGAGAGCGCGCGCCAGGCCGCGCAGGGTTTTGTCGGCGGCGGCCAAGAACGCCGGCTGAAACAGGAGATCTTCCGGGGGATACCCCGTCAGCGCCATTTCGGGAAAGGCGACCAGATCCGCGCCGCGATCGGCGGCCCGGCGGGCGTGGTCCACGATGCGGGCGGCGTTCCCCGCGATGTCGCCGACGGTGGAATTGATTTGGGCGAGCGCGAGACGGATCACCCGAGGTCGGCCGCCAAGAGGAGGGCTTCGGCGATTTCTTTCATGGATTTGCGGCGGTCCATGCTTTGTTTCTGGATTTCCCGAAAAGCCTCCGGTTCGGACAGCCCGCGCTTTTTCATGAGGAGCGCTTTGGCCCGTTCCACGAGTTTCCGGGTTTCGAGTTGTTCCTGGGCCGCCAGTTTTTCCTGAAGGAGGCGGGTTTGCATGATGGCCGAGGCGCATTGGTTGGCCACCGACTGGAGGACGGACACGTCGTCCCGGCTGTAGTCGTAGGGCTCGGCGGTGTAGGTGTTGATCACGCCCAGCACCTTGCCCTTGTGCGTCATCGGCACGGACAGCAGCGACACGAGCCCTTCCGTCACGGCGATGTCGCGGAAGGAAAACCGCTTGTCTTGGCGGACGTCTTTCACGATCAGGGGTTTCTTTTGCAGGACGGCCTGGCCCGAAAGGCTCTTTTCCACTTGGAGGGCCGGTTTGTTGCGGTACGCCTCGGAGAGGGACTGCGTGGCCGTGATGCGCAGTTCCGCGCCCGCCTCGTCCAAGAGCATGACGGAACAAATCTTGGATTTCAGCAGTCCCGCCGTCATGTTGACGATGAGTTGAAGGATCTCGTCCGCGTAGCGGTCGGAGGCGACCGTGTGGCTCACGGCGGAGAGGGTTTGAATGGCGTCGGCCCGTCGGCGTGTTTCCTCGTAGAGCCGGGCGTTTTCCAAGGCGCCCCCGACTTGGCGGGCGATGGTCGTGAGGAGTTTCTGTGTTCGCTCGGCGTGGGTGTGGGCTTTGCGGTGCTGCACGTTGATGACCCCCACGACGGCGTCTTTGATGAGGATAGGGACCGAGAGGAAGGACTCGAATTTGTCTTCGGGCAAATTTTGGAAGAACTTGAAACGGTGGTCTTCGTGGGCTTTCTCCGGAAGGGCCAGGGGTTTCTTGTGTTCCGCCACCCAGCCCGTGAGGCCTTCGCCCATCTTGAGTCGGATTTGGCCGATCTCGCCGGGGTGCGGCGTTTTGGAGGCCGACAGCACCAGACTGTCTTGCGCCGGTTCGTGCAGATAGATGAAGCAGGCGTCCGCCCGGGTGACCCCGCTCACCAGGCCGACGATTTCCTGGAGCATGGTTCGCAGGTCCAGGGTGGACCCGATGATGTTGGTGATCTTGTGAAGCAAATCCAGTTCTTCTGAAGTGTCCAACACAACGGCGGCTTTTGCACGGGCCATGGGGCGACTCCTCGCGGGGGGATTGAACCGTTAATTTACTTCATTTCCGACGGATCGTCAAAACGTCAATGGTGCGCCGGGCGGCTCCGTTCGTGGTATGATTTAAGCGAGGACACATCAACGAGGGGGGCGTCACCATGAACATTTTATTGGCCATCGACGGCTCGATTCATTCCCGCCAGGCGTCGGATCTGCTCGCCCGGGCCACCGCGGGGGCGCACCGCGTCACCGTGTTGAACGTGACCCCGCCCCCGACCCCCGCTCCCGAAAAAAATCTTTCCTCCGTCACCGAGGCCCTTAAGAAAAGCGCCGTGGCCTTGACCGAGGCCGTTGCGACGGAACTCCGCCGGGCGCGTCGGTGGCGAACCCGCACCGTCGTGGTCGAATCCATGGACGTGGCGGGGGCGATTTTGGCCCACGTGGCCAAAACCAAGGCCGATCTGGTTGTTTTGGGCGCGCGGGGCATGAATCCCCTCAAAGCGATATTCCTGGGGAGCGTGTCTCAAAAAGTTTTGGAGCGGGCCCCGGTGCCGGTTCTCGTGGTCCGCGCGGGTCGTCGCGGAAAAAATTTTAGAGCGCTTTTGGCCGCGGACGGAACCCCGGGCGGCGACCGCGCGGCGGCGTTTTTAAAACGCTTGGCCCCGGCCGGGGCGCGGGTGTCCTTGCTTCACGCCGTGCTGCACCCCCTCGCCGCCTGGCACCCCGGGCCCTACGGCTTGCCGACGGAGGCCTATCTGTCCATCGACGTGTTGAAACAAACCCGTGAGGATTTGAAGCGCCGGGGCCGCGCCGTGTTGGACCGGGCGCGCCGACGCTGGGCCGGGCACCGCCCGCCGGTGGAAGCGGTCTTGATGGAAGGGTTCCCGGCGGAGTCGTTGTTGACCGCCGCCCGTTCCCGCGGCGCCGACGTGATCGTGATGGGCCGGCGGGGGTTAACTCGCCTGGATCGGTTTTTCCTGGGCAGCGTGTCCCGCAAAGTCGCCGCTCACGCCGATCGATCGATCCTGGTCGTTCCTTAAGCGGGTTCGGCCCGGCGCGGCCGGAAGGAGGTTGCCATGCACGGCTCCACTTCGCGTGTGCGCTGGTTCGAGGATCTCCGTCTGTCCGACATTCCGGTCGTGGGCGGAAAGAACGCCTCCCTCGGTGAAATGACGGGCCGCCTGCGGTCCGCCGGGGTGCGGGTTCCCGCGGGGTTCGCCACCACCGCCGCCGCCTTTTGGGAGTTTTTGGACGCCGCCCGCCTGCGGGACGACATTCGCCGCTTCTTGGACGATTTTCACCGCGGGTCCGCCTCGCTGAAAAAAACCGGCGCCGCCCTCCGGGGCCTTTTGCGCGCCGCGCCCCTTCCGGAATCCCTGCAAACCGAATTGCGTTCCGCCTACGCCGGCTTGGCCCGCCGCGTCGGGGCGCGCCGTCCCCCGGTGGCGGTGCGGTCCAGCGCCACGGCCGAGGACCTCCCCGAGGCGAGTTTCGCCGGCCAGCACGAGTCCTACCTCAACATCGCGGGCGAGGAAGCGCTCCTGCGCGCCGTCCGCGACTGCTTCGCGTCCCTCTTCACCGATCGGGCCATCAGTTACCGCGAGCAGAAAGGTTTCGATCACCTCAAAATCGCCCTCTCGGTGGGGGTGCAACGGATGGTCCGGTCCGACAAGGCCTGCGCGGGGGTGATGTTCACCCTCGACACCGACACGGGTTTCCCCCGCGCGATCATCATCGACGGCGTGTGGGGGTTGGGCGAGACCATCGTTCAGGGGATCTCGACCCCCGATGAATACGTGGTGTTTAAACCGCTTCTGGACACCCCGGGGGTTCGGCCGATCCTCGGCCGCTCCCTGGGGCGCAAAGAAAAAAAGATGGTGTTCGCCCCCGGCTCCGTTCCCACGCGCAACCGGCCCACGACCGCCCGGGAACGGGCCGCGTGGACCTTGACCGACGACGAAGTGCTCCGCCTGGCCCGTTGGGGCGCGGCCATCGAAAAACATTACGGCAAACCCATGGACATCGAATGGGCCAAGGACGGCCTCACCCGGGATTTGTTCATCGTCCAGGCCCGTCCCGAGACGGTTCAGTCGCAAAAAATCGGCGCGGTCAAAACGTATGTTTTGAAAGGGAAGGGCCCGCGGCTCCTGGAGGGCATCGCCATCGGCGACGCCATCGCCGCGGGGCCGAGCCAGGTGATCCGCGACCCCAAGGACATGGGCCGGTTCAAGGCGGGGTCGGTGCTTGTGACCGAAGCGACCAACCCGGACTGGGTCCCGCTCATGAAGAAGGCGGCCGCCATCGTCACGGAGCACGGGGGACGCACCTCCCACGCCGCGATCGTGAGTCGGGAGTTGGGCGTCCCGGCGGTGGTGGGCGCGGCCCGGGCCATTGCCGCGCTCAAGGACGTCCGCGACGTGACGGTGTCCTGCGCCGAGGGGGAACGGGGGTTCGTCTACGGGGGGCGGCTGCCCTTTGAAACCCGCGAGATCCCTTTGGAGGCCCTGGGGGATTTGCCGGTGCGGATCCTCATGAACGTGGCGAGCCCCGAAGCGGCTTTTCGGGGGTGGCGCCTGCCCGCCCGGGGCATCGGATTGGCCCGGATGGAATTCATCATCAGCGACCAGATTAAAATCCATCCCATGGCATTGGCCCATTTCGAGCGGGTGCGGGGGCCCGACCGCGCTCGGATTCGGCGTTTGACCGCGGGGACCAAAGACATTCGACGGTATTTCATCGATCGGTTGGCCGAAGGCATCGCCAAGATCGCGGCCTCCCGCTGGCCGGACCCCGTGATTGTTCGGTTGTCGGATTTCAAAACCAACGAGTACAGTCGATTGCTGGGCGGCCGCGTCTTTGAGCCTAAGGAAGAAAACCCCATGATCGGGTTCCGGGGGGCGTCCCGCTATTACGACCCGCGCTACAAAGACGGTTTCGCCCTGGAGTGCCGCGCGCTCAAGAAGGTGCGCGAGGAGATCGGTCTCGACAACGTGGTGGTGATGGTGCCTTTTTGCCGGACCTTGAAGGAGGCCGACGCCGTGTTGGCCACCTTGGCCGAATTCGGTTTGGCGCGCGGGGAAAAAGGGCTGCAGGTCTACGTGATGTGCGAAATCCCCTCCAACGTTATTTTGGCCGAAGGGTTCGCCGATCGGTTCGACGGGTTTTCCATCGGGTCCAACGATTTGACCCAGTTGACGCTGGGGGTGGACCGTGATTCGGGGCTGTTGGCCAAGGTGTTCGACGAGCGCGACGAGGCGGTGAAGGAAATGATCCGCCGCGTGATCGTCGCGGCGCACAAGAAGGGCCGTCCCGTGGGCATTTGCGGGCAGGCCCCTTCGGATTACCCCGACTTCGCCCAGTTCCTCGTCGACGCCGGCATCGATTCCATTTCCCTCAACCCCGACAGCGTCGTGCCGGTGACGAAGAGGTTGCTGGCGGCCCGCGCGCCGGCCCCGTAACTCACACCGGCTTCCGTCGACGGAAAGCCTTTTCGGTTTCCACCGCGGCGAACACCCCCAACGCCAGCGCCCCCGCCACGGCCAGGTTGCCCGCGCCCAGGGCGCGGGTTCCGAACACCTTCTGGAGAAACGGCACATAAACGACCAGCGCTTGGAGCCCCAGGGTCGAACCCACGGCGCCCAGCAACCAGGGGTTGGACCGCAATCCCTGACGCAGGAGGGAGTCCCGCTCCGAACGAATGGCCATCACGTGGGCCATCTGCATGAAGGCGAGGGCGGTGAAGAGCGTGGTTTGCCAATGGGGGTCCCCCCGTCGCCAGAGAAAACCGGCGGCGGCCAGCACCGACCCCGCCATCCATAACCCGACCCAAAGCACGTGCGCGCCCAGCCCCCGGGCGAAGAGCCCCTCCGTGGGCTTCACGGGCGGGCGATCCATGATGTGCCGTTCCCCCGGCTCGAGTCCGAGGGCGAGGGCCGGCAATCCGTCGGTCACGAGATTGATCCACAGAATTTGCAGGGGCAGCAACGGCAGCGGCAACCCCAGCAGGGGCCCCGCCGCCATGACGAGAATTTCGGCGAAATTGGTCGTCAGCAGATACCGCATAAATTTCCGGATGTTGTCGTAGATGACGCGGCCCTCCGCGATGGCGGCGACGATGGTGGCGAAGTTGTCGTCGAGGAGGACCATGTCGGCGGATTCCTTGGCCACGTCGGTGCCCGTGACGCCCATCGCCACGCCGATGTCAGCGCGCTTGAGGGCTGGGGCGTCGTTCACCCCGTCGCCGGTCATGGCCACGTTGAAACCGTGTTTTTGCAGCGCGGCGACGATGCGTAATTTGTGTTCGGGGGAGACCCGAGCGAAGACCGCGACGGTCTTCACCCGATTTTCCAATTCGTCGTCCGTCAAGATGTCCACGTCGGTCCCGGTCAGAAAGTCCGGGGCATCGCTGATTCGCAATTGTTGCGCGATGTGTTGGGCCGTGAGGGGGTGGTCGCCCGTGATCATGAGGGGGCGAATCCCCGCCCGACGGCACAACGCCACGGCGTCCTTTACTTCGGGGCGGGGCGGATCGATCATGCCCACCATTCCCAAAAACGTTAAACCACTTTCCAAGGGCTTGGAGGAGGCCGTCGCGGCGCCCTCGCCGCCGAAGGCCACGCCCAGGACGCGCATGCCCCGGCCGGCGAGGGCGTCGTTCGCTTTTTCAATCCGTTCCCGCCAGACGGGGGTGAGCGGTTCTCGGCGCCCGTCGGTCCAAACGGTGCCGCAGATGGACAGGACGCTGGCCACGGCGCCCTTGGAAAACCCCACGGTGGCCGCTCCTCCGAAGGGGGCCGGCCGCTCGGGCATGTCCGCCGCGGGGGGCGTTCGATGCCGGGTGGTCATGCGCTTGCGGACGGAATCGAAAGGGATCTCGTCGATGCGGGGGAACAGCCGGTCCAAATCGTGTTTGCCCAGACCTTCGTGCCAAGCCGCCATCAGAAACGCGCCCTCCGTGGGGTCACCCAAAAAACGCACGTCGTCGCGGTGGATTTCGAGCACCGCGTCGTTGCACAGGGTGCCGCCGATCAACAACCATTTCATGGCGGGGGGGGGCGCGGCCGCGTTGTCGCTTTCGCCGCCGATCGTCAATTGGTGGCCGGCCACGTCGAGAACGGTGATGGTCATGCGGTTCTCGGTGAGGGTGCCTGTTTTGTCGGAACAAATGATGTTGACGGATCCCAGGGTTTCCACGGCCGGCAACTTGCGGATGAGAGCCCGGCGCTTGAGCATGCGTTGGGCCCCGAGCGCCAACGCGATGGTGACGACGGCGGGGAGTCCTTCGGGCACGGCGGCCACGGCCAGACTCACCGCGGTCATGAACATGAGCCGCAACCCCTCCCCCCGGACGACGCCCAGGATGAACACCAAGGCCACGATGACGAGAGCGACCGCGGCCAATTGCTTGCCCAGCGCGTCCAGCCGGCGCTGGAGGGGGGTGGTCTCGGGCGGGGAAGACTGCAGTAGCGCCGCCACGCGGCCCAATTCGGTGGACATCCCGGTCTCGGTGACGACGAAGACCCCGTGGCCGTAGGTCGCCACGGTCCCCATAAACGCCCGGTTGCGTTGTTCCCCCAGGGGCAGATTCTCCCCGGCGAGGGTCTCGGTGGTTTTGTCGACGGGCTCCGATTCGCCGGTGAGGGCCGACTCCTGGACGCGGAGGTTGACGGCCTCCAAAAATCGTCCATCGGCGGGGACGACGTTGCCCGCCTCGATCAACACGACGTCGCCGGGCACGAGGGAGGAGGAGGGGGTTTCTTCCACATGCCCGTTCCGCCGCACCCGGACGCGGGGCACGGCCATTTTTTTCAAGGCGGCGAGGGATTTTTCCGCTTTGTATTCCTGAAAAAAACCCAGAACCGTGTTGAGTACAACGATCGCCAAAATGACGGCGGCGTCTTTGCTGTCGCCCACCACGAAGGACAACACCGCCGCCACCAGCATGATGACCACCATGGTCGACGTCCATTGGTCCCACAGAATCCGTCCGGGGCCCTTTCCGCGGTTGTCCCGAAGCGCGTTGGGACCGTACTGGCGGGCGCGGTTGACCGCTTCCTCGGAGGAAAGCCCCGCTGGGCGTCCCGACACCGCGGAGAGAACAGTCTCGGATGAAAGTGTCGCCCAGCGCGGGCGAGGGGCATTGTCCGTCACGCGGAACACCCCGATCGCTTGTTCGCGCGATTCCAGGGGAGAAAGGCGAGGGCGCGGGCCATACCACAATACCCGGACACCCCCGCGAAGACCAACCCGGCGCCCACGGCCACGGCCAACCACCGACCGGGGCCGGGCCATAGCCCGCCGATCACGACCAAACTTCCCGCGACGATTTGGACCTGCCGCATCAAGGGAATGACCCGAGACGATCGCTCGAGTTTAAATCCAGCGGCTTTCCAGGCGTCGACGCCCCCCTCCACCAACGCCACCCGCGTCCAGCCGGAGCGCCGAAGATCTTCGACGGCCTTGGCGGAGCGGAAACCCGTTTGGCAAAAAAGGAGCAAGTCCCGATCCTTGGGCAAGGTGTGGCGGTCGGCGTCGAGTCGGCTCAGGGGCACGTTGCGGCAATGGGGCGGCCTTTCCCAGCGGTGTTCGTCGGATTCTCGGACATCGATGCCGAGCGCGCCGCGGGGGTGGTCGGGGGAGGTCCAGTCGCGGAGGTCCCGCACCGCCACCGCCGCGGGGAGCGGCTCCGTGGCCGGGGCGGGGGTCGACGTGGGTCGGTCGGCCGTGCAGGTGGTCATGCCGCCTGTGAGGTTGGAGACGCGGGCGAAACCGTTTTGGAGGAGGATGCGCGACGCGACGTGGGCGCGCAATCCCACCTGGCACGTTACCACCGTGTCCGCCGCGGGGCTCAATTCGGCCAGCCGGTCGCGCAATTCATCGAGGGGAATGTTGATCGCGCCGTCCAACCGGTCCCGCGCGAACTCGCGCGCTGTTCGCACGTCCACCAGTTGAAGGGCCTCTCCCCGTTCGCGGCGTTGACGAAACTCGCCGCAGGTGATGAGTCGCTCTTCGCCCCGCAGGGCGTTGGACGCCACGAAACCCGCGAGGATCACGGGGTCTTTGGCCGATGAAAAAGCGGGCGCGTAGGCCAAGTCCAGGGATTCGAGGTCGGTGACTTTCATTCGGGCGGCGAGGGCGGTGGACAGCACGTCGATGCGTTTGTCCACCCCCTTTTCACCAACGACCTGGGCCCCCAAGAGCTGCCCGTCCCGCGGGTCGGAGAGAATTTTGATGTGTAGGAGTTCCCCGCCCGGATAATAGCCGGCGTGGTCCAGCGCGTGAATGGACGTCGCCTGAACCGGCGTCCCCAGCCGGCGGGCTTCTTTTTCCGAAAGCCCGGTTTTGGCGGCGGTGATGCCCAGGCATTCCACGATGGCGGTGCCCAGGGCCCCCGGAAAAGTCAATTCTTCTCCGGCGGCGTTGGCGCCCGCCACGCGACCCTGTTTGTTGGCCGGTCCGGCCAGGGGCAGGCGAACGGCTTGCCCCGTGACGGTGTGGACCACTTCCACGGCGTCCCCCGCGGCGTAGATGTCGGGGTCGGAGGTTTGTTGGCGATCGTTGACGGCGATGCCGCCGGCGGCGCCGATGGTCAACCCCGCTTCGCGGGCGAGTTTGAGCTCGGGCCGAACGCCGATGGAGAGAATGGCGATATCCATCGGAAGACGGCGGCCGTTCGTGAGCTCGATGTGGGTGGCCCGCGGGGCGCCGTGAAAAGCTTTTAATCCGAAACCCAATTCCAAGGCCACCCCGCTGGCCCGAAGATGCCCGCCGACAAAAGCCGCGATGTCCGGGTCAAAGGGAGGAAGAACTTGGTTTTCCAACTCCACCACCGTCACGGCCACGCCCCACCGGGTCAGGGCCTCGGCGGATTCCAGGCCGATGAATCCCGCGCCCACCACCACCGCGCGTCGCGGCCGGTTTTTCTCCAAAAACGAACGGATGGCGTCGGAGTCCGGCACCGTTTTGACGGTGAAAATGTTTTCGGCGGGGAGCCCCGGCACCGGCGGGACCACCGCTCCGGCCCCCGGGGCGAGGATCAGCCGGTCGTAGGGAGCGCGGAACACCGCCTCCGTGGCAAGATTTTTAACTTCCACCCACCGTGCGGCCCGGTCGATCCGGAGCACTTCGTGGCCGACGTGGACCCGCACCCGGAATCGGGACCAGAATTTCTCCGGGGTTTGAAGGAAAAGATCGCGGCGGTCGGCGATGTCTCCGCCGATGTAATAGGGGAGACCGCAGTTGGCGAAACTGACGTAGGGGCCTTTTTCAAACAGGGTGATGTCGGCGTGTTCGTTGGAGCGGCGGGCTTTGGCGGCCGCGCTGGCGCCGCCGGCCACGCCGCCCACGATGACGATGCGCAAGGGGGTGGACATGAATTTCTCCTAAGAGTTTGGATAAAGGCGAAAGGGTCGCAGGGCGCGGTCAAACGCCGACCGTCGGGCGGCCCAGGGGGCCGCGAGCCGACGAAGGGAGTCCCCCGCGTCAATGGCCCGCCGGATTAAGGGCGTTCCGGCCAAAATGTCGATGGGCGGTTTGACGGTTTCGTATTCATAGGGAGGTGGCGCCCAACGGAAAGACCGCGGGGCGAGGCGTTTCGCTGTGTGCAGAAGGGCGAGCCCCGTTTGAAAAGCTGAAAAAACGACCGGGTCGGTGACGTGCAACTGCAGCCCGCCGCACAGCCGGCCCGCCCATTTGTGGAACGTGGGCCGGAAAACAAGCGGACGGAAGGTCACGCCCGAAAGGCCGTGGGGTTTCAAGGCGCGGGCCCAAACGTCGCCGTCCAAAAACGGCGCGCCCACGATTTCAAAGGGCCGCGTGGTGCCCCGCCCTTCGGACAGATTGGTCGCTTCAAAAAGGCACGTCCCGCCGTAGACGGTGGCCGTGTCCAAGGTGGGCATGTTGGGTGAGGGAAGGACCCAGGGCAGGCCGGTCTCGTTAAAACGCAGACGCCGTCGCCATCCCGACGCGCGAACCACGTGGAGCTCCGCCCTCCATCCCCGCGTCGCGTTGAGCCACAGGGCCAATTCGCCCGCGGTGAGGCCGTGCTCCACCGGCACGGGGTGCAATCCCACAAACGACAGATGGTCCGCCGCTTGGATGTTTCCATCGATTCGTCCCCCCAGGGGGTTGGGCCGGTCCAGGACGATGAAAGGTTTCTTCGCCCGGGCGCACGCCTCCAGGGCCAGCGCCAGGGTCCACACAAAGGTGTAGTAGCGCACCCCGATGTCTTGCAGGTCAAAGAGCAGGGCGTCGACTTTGTCGAGCATCGCGGGGGTTGGGGTCCGGGTTTTTCCGTAGAGGCTGTAGACCGGCAGGCCCGTGTCCTTGTCCCGGGCGCCTTGGACCGGGGCCTGGTCTTGAAGAGCCGCCGAAAGACCGTGTTCGGGGGCAAACAAAGCCGCGATTCGAAACCCCGATTGACGAAGGGCGAGCGCGGTGGGGGTGAGATCGGCTCGGACGGAGGCGGCGTGGGCGATGAGCCCGAGGCGTGGCCCGCGCCATTTCCGGTCGGCGAGAAAGCCCTCGACGCCCGGGCGGACGGGCCTCACGACGGGCGGGTCCTTTGGCGGCGGGCCTCCATGAGGAGAATCCCCGCGGCCACCGCCACGTTGAGAGATTCCGTTTTGCCCGCCATGGGGATGCGCACCCGTTGGAGATTTAATCCCGCCAGGCCCTCGGGGCGTGGCCCGGCGCCTTCGCCGCCCAAGAGGAGGACGGTGGGGCGTTTCCAGTCGATGTCGGTGTAATCGGCTTCGCCCCGGGCGTCGGCCACGAGGTAGGTCAAGTCGGCCCGGCGGAGGTCTCCGGGGTTCTCCAAGCGAAAGAGGGGCAGACGAAAGGCACTCCCGGAGGAGGCCCGCAGGGCCTTGGGGGCCCAGAGATCCACCGTTCCCGGCAGAGCGCCCACGGCCTCGACGCCGGAGGCTTCGGCCACGCGCAGGATCGCCCCGGCGTTCGCGGGGGATTGCAAGCCGTCCAACAACACGAACAGTTTCGCCGTCGGGGGCGCGGGGATGGGCGGGGGGCGATCGGCCCGAAGGATCAACCCCGGCGCGGTATCCAAGTCGCTCACAAAAGTCATGACGTTTTCGGTTAAGAAGTGGAGGGGAATGCCCTTGTTTTTTAGCTCCTCCGTTATGGGGATGAAGCGTGGGTCGCGGAAACGGGCGGTGGTGATCACGGCCTCACGGAGGCGCAGCGGCGTTGCTAAAAGTTCCGCGGCCAGGCGTGCGCCTTCAACGAAAAGGGATCGGGGATCGCGGCCGTCGCGCGCTTCGCGAAGACGGCGCGCCAGGGGGTGGGCGCGGTCGCCCAGGGGCCGTGTCGGGCTGGTGACGGGGTCGTTCGGAGAGGCCGAGGGGGGGTTACGCCGCTCCATGGGAGCGCTTTTTCGCGGCGGCCACCTGCTCGCCGTAGATCTTGGCGAAGGCGAGCACCGTCGCGACGATCAGCGGCCCCACGATGAGGCCGATCGGGCCGTAGGCCTGCAGGCCGCCGAGGGTGCCGAAGAAAAGCAGGGCGATGGGCAGCTTCGCCTGTTCGCCGATGATGAAAGGCCGAAGGAAGTTGTCCACCATGCTCACGACCAGCGCTCCCCAGATCATGAGACCCACGCCCGGGGCCACCCACCCTTTGGCGATGAGAAAAAGGCTGACCGGCAACCAGACCGTGGTCGCGCCGATGATGGGGATGAGCGCGAAAAACGCCGTCGCGAAACCCAAAACCACGGAAAACGGCACCCCCGCGACGGCGTAGCCGATTCCGGCCAGGAGCCCCTGGACCGACGCCGTGATGAACATGCCCCGCACCACCGCCGTCAGGGTTTCATTTAAACGGGTGAGGATGTGGGCTTTGTGGGCTTCTTCCATGGGGATAAGCTCGACCACCGCGCGCGACACCCGGGCCCCGTCGCGGAAAAGGAAAAAGAGGGTGAAAATCATGATCGCGGTTTGGATCACGAAGACCAGGGTGTTCTTGACCACCGAGGCGCCGAATCCCGACACGTTGGTTCCGAACTTTTCCACGGCGTTGAGCACCAGCTCTTTGGTGTCGGTGCCGGCCTTGTCCATCAGGTACTGCCCGCGGGCCCATATTTTTTTCAGCGGACCGGGGAGGCGGTTCTCAATGGCGCTGTGGGGGTCGGCGCGGACGGCCAACACTTGCTCCTGTGCCCAGGGGTAAAGGGCCGCGGCCTGTTTGCCGAAGAGGATGGAGAAAAAAACGGTGGGCACCACCACCATCAAGAAGAGGGACGCGACGCTCACGGCCGCGGCGAGGTTCGTTCGATTGCGAAACCAGCGGAGGAATCGGGCGTGCAGGGGATAAAAGACCATGGCCAGCACGATGGCCACCAGAATGGCGTTGAAGAAGGGCGCCACGATTTTGAGCAGCTGGAAGAGAAGGAACCCGAACGCCGCGAAAAAGAAGATCCGAAAAAGGAGCGGCCGGCCGTCGGAGCGCCGGTCGGGGAATTCGGGCGCGGTCACGTCGGGTCCGTCCATTTGCCGTGGCGGCGGATCAGGGTCACGAGCCGTTCGTCGGCCTCAGCGGTGGGAATGCCTTTTTCCACGCACTCTTTTCCCACGTACAGGTTGATCTTGTCCACCCCGCCGCCGACATATCCGAAATCGGCGTCGGCCATTTCACCGGGCCCGTTGACGATGCATCCCATGATGGCGATTTTGACATTTTTCAGATGGCCCGTGCGCCGTTTGATTCGTTCGGTGGTGCTTTGCAGATCGAAGAGCGTGCGGCCGCAGGAGGGGCAGGACACGTATTCGGTTTTGCTGATGCGCGCGCCGGCGCCCTGGAGCAGATTGGCCGCGCGTTCCAGGTCGCCCTCCAGGCCCAGCCCCGAGAGGAAAAGCGCGTCGCCCAGGCCGTCCGTCAAGAGACCGCCCGCGAGGACGGCGGCCGACAGCAGCGATTCCTCGGCGGGGGTTTGGGGGGGCAACAGGATGACGAGGGGAACGCCCGCGGCGGCCACCCAGTCGCGGGAGAGCGCATAGCGGGTCTGGTGGAGCCGGGCGGAGACGTCGCCGCCGCTCAGGCCGATGGCCAGGTCCCGGTGGACGCTGGAAGCGCCCCGGACGGCGGCCAGAAGTTCCTCCGGGTTGTCGCCCGAGAGAATCAAGAGTTTTCCCGCGGTCGCGGCCGCCTGGGCGATGGGACGCACGTCCCCGGCGGCCGTCGGCAGCCACAGGGCGTCGGCCACGGCCAACGCCGCCGCCGGGTCCACGGGCGCGTCCGCGCGAAGGACGAACCCGACGCGGGTCTCAAAGCCGAGCGCTTTCTTGAAATCCCGCAATCGATGGATGTCGGCGCCGTCGCGCGCCGGCCACACCACGAGTTCCGGGGGCAACCCGCGCCCCGCGGCGTGGATTTTATCGAGCCGCGTTTTGAAGTCGGGGGCGCTTTGGCCGCCCGTTTCAACGGCGACGCGGGGCGGATGGTCCTTGCCCAGGGGCACGGGGCCCACGCGGACTTCGCGCGTCGGTCGACGGGCGTAGTGGAAGGGGTCCCGCGCGGGCGCGGCCCCGCCCTGTTCCATCGCGTAAGAAATCGGGGCGCGTCCCTGATAGGCGGCCGCGAGTCGTCGGGCCACCGGGAGCTCGAATTCCGGGTCTTCCGTCAAAGACACGCGCACGGTGTCGCCGATGCCGTCTTCCAAAAGGGCGCCGATGCCCACCGCCGATTTGATGCGTCCGTCCTCTCCGTCCCCGGCTTCGGTGACGCCCAGGTGAAAGGGGTAATCCCACCCGGAAGCGTCGAGGCGGGCCGCCAGCAAACGGTAGGCGGCGATCATCACCTTGGGGTTCGAGGCTTTCATGGAGAAAATCACTTCGTGGTAATCGTTTTTCCGGCAGACGCCAAGAAACTCCAGGGCGCTTTCCACCATGCCTTCGGCGGTGTCGCCGAAGTGGTTCAAAATCCGGTCCGAGAGGGACCCGTGGTTGGTGCCGATGCGCAGCGCGCGGCCCAGCCGTTTAAGCTTCACCACCAGGGGGGTGAACCGCTCCTCGATGCGGGCGAGTTCGGCCGCGTATTCCGTGTCGGTGTAGTCGCGGGTCTTGAAGGCCTTGGCGTCGGAAAAATTGCCGGGGTTGATGCGCACCTTCTCCACGTGCTCGGCGGCTTCGAGGGCCGCCTCGGGGCGGAAATGGATGTCGGCCACGAGCGGCACGCGCACGCCCTTGGCCCGGAGGGCCGCGGCGATGTTTTTGAGGTTGCGCGCGTCGACCTCGGTGGGGGCTGTGATGCGCACGATTTCGCAACCCGCTTGAACGAGGCGAATCGCCTGGGCCACCGTGGCGTCGGTGTCCTGGGTGCGGGTGGTGGTCATGGACTGCAGGCGCAGGGGGTTGTCGCCCCCGACGCCCACACCGCCCACGTTCACCACCCGGGTGGGGCGGCGGCGATAGGCAAAGACGTTCGGGGAATAGGGCAACGTGCTCATGGGGGGTTTCCAATTATATCAAACCCCTTGGAAGGGGTGAATTGACAATATATTACTATTTTGTAATAATTAGGGGAAATAATTCGCGGAGGAACTCATGTTGACCCTGACCCCCAACGCCGTTCAAAAAGTGAAGGAAATTTACAGCAACGACAAAACCTTGGCGGGGAAATCGCTGCGCGTTTTTGTCGGCCAGGGACACGGCTGTTCCAGTTACGAATACGGTTTTTCCTTCGACGAAACCAAGGACGGGGACACGGCGCTGTCCTACGACGGATTTCAGGTGTTGGTCGACGCCCCCAGCGCGGATTTGCTTAAGGGCTCCGTCATCGACTTTAAAGAGGATTTTTCCGGCGGGGGGTTCGCGATTTCCAATCCCAACGCCAAACGCAGTTGCGGGTGCGGCAAGTCCTTCGATGCCTAATTTGTTTGACGTCACCGACCGCGCCGCCGCGCGCGCCCGGGGTTTATTGGCCGGGCGCGGGTCGGACGCGGCCTTGCGGGTTCGGGTGATCCCGGGGGGATGCTCCGGCTTGAGTTACGTCTTGGAACCGCTGACGGGCCCCGCCCCGGCGGGGGACCGCCGCGTGGAATCGAACGGCCTCGTGGTGTTTGTCGAGCGTCAAAGCCTTTTGTACCTGGCCGGCACCACCCTCGATTACGAAACCAATATGTTCGCCAGCCGTTTCACCTTCAAGAACCCCAACGCCGCGGAGGCCTGTTCCTGTGGCGACTCCTTTGCGCCGCGCGCGGGGTTGCCCACCGAGAACGTCCGCCCCACTCCCTGCAAGAAATAATCAGCGGGAGTAACGTCCGGGCGAGATCACCCGCGCCGGATCGAAGAAACCCTTGAGCCGCTCCACCAAATTCCAATAGGGGTCGTTCCGTTCCGTGAGGATTCCCATGGTCTGAATGCCATTGCGGTATGGAATGAACCCCGCGCGAAGGCATTCCGTCAGCAGTTCGTTGTAACAGGTCGTGGCCCGCGCGCATTCGTCCGGGTTGTCCTTGTCGAAAAAGATGGGGAACGTGCTGTCGAAGGCGCGCGCGTTCACCGTCGTGAACATGGCGGGGGCTTCGAAGCCGTGCTTGGCGCAGATGGGGCGCACCACGTCCAGGAACTCCTGGACGCTGCGGCCCGTCAGGGGCAGGATGGGCACGAACCACATGAGGCCGCAGCGGTCGCGGTCGGGGTCCAGATCCCGGGCGGGTGTGGCGTGGCGGGTGTTGCGCCACCAGGACATGCGCAGGGAGTGTTCACCGGGCCGCCCGGCGGCCAGGCCGAATGTAAAGCGCAGGGTTTGCACCGCGCCGGGAATGTCCATGTTGAGGATCACGCTCAACACCTTTTTGAATTGGTCCAAAAAGCGGATCGTGCCGCGGGAGATAAACCGCAATTCGTCCACCGTGCCCTTGAGCGCGGCCCGCAGGGCTTTTTTGGACGCGTTGATTTGGTCCTGGGTTCCGTAAAGCGGGGCGATACCGCTCCAGGTGAAGATCTTCGCCTGGCGGGCGATTTCCCGGGATACCTCCCCGGCCATGGGCGTGCGGCCGCCCGTTTCTTCCCAGGGGTATTGGCGCGCCATGAGAAGGGCCCGGTCGCGATGAGCGATCACGAGCGAGCCCTGCACGAAACCGCGCATCACGAGCGGCCGAAAGGCCTCCACCAGGGGCACGATGGCGTTCTCGTCGCGGCAGGCGAAGTAGGCCATCTCGATGTTCTCCGGGGCGGGCGCCAGCCAGAGACCCATTTTGACCACCACCCCGAAATTGGATTGGGTGAAAAGCCCGTCCAAATAGGGCCCCACGCCCCACTTGTAGACCCACCGCCCTTTGGCTCCGTCGAAATGGCCGAACCCCGTTTTGAGCAGTTGGCCGTCGGGAAGAACCACTTCGAAGCCCGCCACGGCGGCGAAGTGGTCGCCGTACTGGCCCAGGCCGAACCCCCGCTCCAGGGCGTTGCCGACCAGGCTTGCGCGCGGTCCCGCGCCCGTGCCGTCGACGCAAAAGGGGATGCGGTTTTTTTCCAGATAATCGGCCAGTTGCCCCTGGGTCACGCCCGGTTCGATCACGGCGTATCCCAGCTCCGCGTTCACTTCCAGAATACGGTTCATCCGGCCCAGGTCCAAAACGACGCCGTCCGCTTTGACCGGCTGTGCCGAGCCGTAGCCCCAGTTGTGGCCGCCGCTCACGGGGTAAAGAGACAGCCCGTGCGCGGCCGCCGCTTTGATCAAGGCCGCGACCTCGTCCGTGTCGGCGGGACGGACAGCGGCGCGCACCCGCCGGTCCGTGGGCAAGGTGTTGCGGTGGTAGGGCGCGAGGCGCTCGGCGTCCGTGAGCAGGTGGGCGTCGCCGACAACGGCGGCCAGGGCCCGCGCCGCGGCGTCGGGCAGCGGGGGCGGCTCGGGCGCGGCCGCTCGGGGGGCGGCGCGGCGGGCCGTCACGAGGACGTGCGGGCTGTGGCGGGTTTTACGCACGTCGACGGGCACGAACCCGCTTTGCCGCAGGGCGGCCAACAGTTCGTTGACCCGCAAATCGACCAGGGCCTGGGGCGGGCGCTCCCGTGTCAGGGCCAGCAACTCGTAGGCCAGCCGGACGAGCCGCGGGCCCACGCGGAAAAATTCCCGCGCCACGCGCGATGCCCCGCCCCGTTCCCAGGCGGCATCCAGGTGGGCCCCGAAAAGACGCCGAATCAACGAGCCGGTCGTGCGGCCCAGAACGATGATTTCGCCGTCGGGTTTGACGACCCGGAAGGCCTCCGACAAAAGGAAAGCCGGGTTCCCCATGCCGAGAAAAGCCAGCGGGTTCGCCAAAAAGACGCGGTCGAAGGTCGCGCCCTCGAAGGGCCAGGGACTCCCGGGATCACCCGCGACCCAGTGGGCGTTATTGCCCGAGGTCTTGGCGCGGGCCGCGTCCAGGGCGGGCGCGTTTCCGTCGAAACCGGTGTACGCGACGCCGTGCGGCGACAGGGCCGCGTGCAGAGCGCCGGTGCCGCAGGCCACGTCCAGCACGCGTTGATCCCGAGCCAAGCGGGCGCCCGCCGCGATGTCCGCGGTTTGCTCCTGGAAGGGTGTGAGCCCCGAAAAAAAATCGATTAATCGGTGGTGCGCGGCCGGGTCGATTGTGGGAACGCCCATGAGGCCCTCGAAGAGGACCAGGTAGGTCAACAACAACACGGCGACCGACACCGGAACGCAGCCTAGGGGCCACACGTTGAGCCCGTAATCCGCGAAGAGGTCGACGGCCCCCAGGCTCCCGATCACGAACGCCCAAAACACCCGTCGGACGAGGCGCTTTTGGGCCTCGTCGTCGAGAAAACGTGAGCGGGCGAGGAGCGGGCCCGTTCCCGCGACGAGCAGGCCGAACAGGAAGACCACGAAGAGCGGGTGCAGGCGGCCCGCTTGGAACCAGTGTCCCCAGGGGTAGCGGTGCACGCCCGAGAGGAAGGCGTCGCCCCCGAAGGTTAGCGTGAGGAAGCCCGCGCCCGCGCCATAGAGCAGGGTCACGGCCGTCCACGACGGCGGAAAGCCGCCCAGCGCGGCGCAATAGTGGTAAATCCCGATGGGGATGAACACCACCCCGATGTAGGCGAAGCGGCTCCAAAAAAAGGCCGTCGCCGGGTCGGCCGCGCAGAGAATGAGCGCGTTCGTCGCCTGCCAGAGGCCGATGGCGAATTGGAAAAAGCCGAACAGCGCGGTGTCGCGGGTGCGCTTTTTGGTTACGACGAAGGCGGCCACCCAAATGCTCAGGGCCGCGCTGGCCAGATGGGGCAAACACAGGGGGGTGAAGTTGTAGGTCATGGGGCGGGGTCTCCGTTGAGTCGAGCGGCCAAGGGGACGGCCCATCGGCGCAAAAAGAGTCCGACCCCGCCCCACATCGTTGCGTACCACAGGGGAACGCCGCCCGCGGGCGGGTCCGGGTAGCGCCAAAGCCCGAGGGCGACGCCGGGGTACTCGAGCAGCGTTCCGATTAAAAGCATGTGCGCGACGTGGCGCGCGTCCTCGGGCGCGTGCCACCGCGCGAGCGCCGCGGCCAGCACCGCCCCTGAAGCGAGGAGCACCGCCGTCGCCGATTGAAAGAGGACGAAGCTCAAGGCGAAGAGGATCACCAGGCCCCATTCCCATCGCCCCGGCCGGGAAGCGGGCGAACCGCCGACAGTCCGGTGGGTGTGGAGCACCCAGAATCCCCAGAGAAAAAACTCCCAATAGGGGAGACCAATAAAGTCCGGCTCCATGAATTCAAAAATACCCCGATGAATGGCGGCGGTGTTCATGGCGGTGAATATGACGGAAGCGCCGACAAAGAGGGCCACGTCGGATTTTCTCCAGGGCGCGAACGCGGGGATCCAGAGGGTCAACAGCAATCCGGTTTTCAGCATCGCCCCGGGGGCTAAAAAAAGAATGGCGTAGGTCAATGCCAGCCGCGCCCAAGGCAGGAATTTTTTCACGACATCCCCGGAAAGAGAAAGGCGAAGGCCGCCGCCCGGGTCTGCATAAAGAAATTCGATGGCGTCCGTTCTGGCGCGGGCCGGCGGGGGGACCGGGGCCCCTCGAGCCGGAGACTTTGGTAAAAGGGAAAGAATCGGGACAGGGTGTGACGCGCGGGGGGGAGGCCGGCCTCGCTCCACGCTGTTTGCCACTCCTGAACATTGAACGCCGCCGCGACCGAGTTGGCGCTGTCCCTTTGAAAGAGCGGCGAGCGGTTCCCCGCGAAGAGGCGGGCGAAGCGTTCCGGGACGCCGTCCCCCCGGGGCCGGGCGTGATCGAACAACCACAGGGCCGATTGGTCGCGGTCCCGCAGCCGTCGGAGCTCGGCGAAACAACGCGCCAAATCCGGCGTCGCGGGCAGATGGTGCAAAGCGAACAGGCTCGACACGACGTCGAAGGGGCCGGGGAATTGATCGGCGAGGTCGGTCATGTCCCCGTCCATCAATTGGAGGCGCGCGGCAAGGCCGCGCGCGTCGATTTCCTTCCGGCCCCGGGCGCGCATGGCGCTCGACGGCTCCACCCCGAGAATGGAGAGGTCCGGACGAAGCGCCGCCAGGGTCAGAAGAAACTGGCCTGACCCGGAACCCAGGTCGAGCACTTTCCCGTGGCGCGGTGCCAAGCGCGCGACGGCCCGGGCGTTAAAGAGGTAAATGGGACTCAACACGATCTCTCCCTCGGTGTGGAACGCGTCGACGGCGCCGGGGTCGGTCATCACGGATTCGGGTTCGGGGCGGCGGGGTTGAGGCGCTCCCCGCCGTTCGATGGCGATCAGCCGCAACAGGTCAACGAGCACGATGAAAACCCATGGTTTTCAATATATACAGCGCCAATGCGTTGTTTTCAACCCCCGACTTCCGCCGCGCTTGGCTGTTATGTTGCATAATAAAAAGCATTGAATCATCGGCCGCGAAGGTCTAAGTTTAAGTGATCAACGCGCGCGTGAGACCACCATGCTCGATTACGGAAACATCAAATTTGTCGTCGCCACCACCCCGAAGCTGATCCAAGGGGTCCACCGGTTACGCTACCAAGTTTACGTCGAAGAGTTCCGGTTTGAAAAACCCGAAGATCATCCCAGCGGGATGGAACAGGACGAGTGGGATCCGATGTCCCTGCACATGGCCGCCGTGGACCCCCAGGAAAACGTGGTGGGCACCATTCGGCTGGTTTTGAACTCGCCCCACGGCCTGCCCACTCTCCACGCGGTCAACCCCTTCTATCAAGACCCGCACCCCGCCTCGCCCCGCATCGCCGAGGTGTCCCGCTTGGCGGTCGCGCGCCATTTTCGCCGCCGCGTTGAAGACGGGTTCCGGGGCGTGGGGGATCTCGCGGCCGACGCGCCGGGCGCGAAGGTGGTCCGGTCCGAGGAGGGGGGCTTAAACAGCCAAGAGCGCCGTCGACAATTTGCGGTGATTTTGGGGTTGTTCAAGATCATGTACCACGTGTCCAAGCGGATCAACTTGGCGGATTGGTACATGGTGTCGGAAAAGAGGTTGTGGTATTTGCTGAAGCGTTACCACATCCTTTTCCATCCCGTCGGTCCGGAGATGGAATACCACGGTGTGCGGATCCCCTACCTCGGCCACATTTCGGAGATTGAGAGCCACATGTTGAAGGTGAACCAATCCCTCGCGGAATCCTTCATCGAAGGGTTGGACTCCTCGGCTCAGGAGGGAAAGGCGACGTGCCCGGTGCCGCCGGCGGACATCAAGCCGCGGGAAGTTTTTGAAGCGATTCCCGATATCGTTTGGCCCTATCGGATCAGCGGCCCGGCTCCGGCGGAAGCCGCCGCGCCGCCGGCCCTGCCTCCCGCGTCCGACTGGGGTCTCGACGTTTCCTGATCGTCCGCCCCCGCCATTGCGGACGTCCGTGCGGTCAGGCCTTCTCGCCCGATAAGCTCAACCGAAACCACGACTCCTTGCGCACGCTCAGATAGTCCAAGCCCACCTCACGGGCCAAGGCCGAGAGGTCGTCCGGCCGGAACGAGCGCCGCACCGCGAGGGGGCTGTCGTGCCGCAACACGGTGTCCCCCCACAGGCTTGCCGCCGCCCCCGCCGCCCAATACGAGAGGAGGCTCCGCCGCAGGTCGGTCACCACGAGCCCCTTGCGGGCGCGGCGATCCATCGCTCTCAACGCCTCCGCCCGAAGGCCCACGGGCACGTGGTGGAGGAAGAGGGACGCCGTCACGTAATCGAACGTCAATTCCTGGGGGAGGTCCCGCAGGTCGCGGATCAAGACGGTGATCTCGGGGTAATCCCGCGCGGTCTCCTTGGCCAGCGCGGCGATGGGGGGCAGAAGCTCGACGGCCGTGATGCGGAGGGAGAAGCCGTTTTTTCGACCCCATTGGGCGATCGCGATGGGGATGTCGGCGCCGCCGGTTCCCACGTCCAAGATATGGACGGGTTCGCCGGGATGCCAGCGGGCGCTCCAACGGGCGAGCGGGTGAAGGATGGCGTGCCGGCCGCCGAACCGGCGGTTGGTCAGCGCCAGATACCGAAGCGCCCGCCGGGCCTGGTCCGGGTCGACGGGCCGGGTGTCCATCCACTCGTCCTCATCGACGGGCACGCGAAGATCGGGGAAGAGAATCACGCCCGCTCATCTTAGCATGTTGATCCCCCAACAGCGACGGCCGCGCCCGGGGGGCGCGGCCGTCGAGGCCCTGGGAGGGGGCAAAGACCTTCTACTTGACCACGGCGATCCGAAAGACGCGGCGCGCTCCGGCGCCCTCCACGACGCCGAGATAGACGCCCGTGGAAACCGCGCGACCGTCATCGGTCCGGCCGTCCCACCGCGCCCGGCCCACGCCGTCGGACGTCAATTCCGCCACGAGGCGGCCGGAGGCCGAATACAATCGAATCCGGGTGTTGCTCGCCACTCCGTCGATCCAGAGCGGTTCGCCGGTGGAGGGACGGTAGGGGTTCGGGGCCACGGTGATGGCCGCGCCCGCGGGGGCCGACGGTGTGCGGGTGGCGATGTCCACGTCGTAATCGGTGGCGATCCCGTTCCCGTTTTGTGCCGCCACTTTAAACACCACCGGCCGGTTGGCGGGGGTCGTGGGCAGGGCGGCCGTCTGGGTCGATCCTCGAGAAACGGGGGTGAAGGGGGCGCCGTTCAAAGAACGGAACACCCGGTACACCGTGTTCGAAGGGTTCCCATTCGACTCCCACGAGAGCGTCCAGACGTTGTCCACCCACGCGAGGGCCGACCCGACCGGGGGTTGGGCGAGAGTGAACGTGGGGAGAGAAGAGGCTGAAGACTCGACGCCTCCGTCGTTAAAGGCTTCCACCACCACCACGTGGGCGGTGTTGGCCGAAAGACCCGCTTGGGTCCAGGTCGTTGTGTTGGGCGGTAAGTCGTCCGACAAAAGGACGCCGTCGGCGGCCCGGCGAATCCGGAAACCGCTTTCGTTGTCGGCGTGATCCTTCCAGGTCCAAGTGAGGCTATCGACGGTGCGGGTGGAAGCGGCGACATGGGTGGGGCGATGGGGCTTGGCGATCCGTCCCGTCGCCAACGGGGATAGAACGGACCCGCCCGCGTTGCGGACGGCGATGTAACGGTAGAGGGCCGTCCGTGGCGTGGGGGTTGTCTCTGTGTAGGAAACGCTGTTCGCGGGCAGGTCGGCCAGGAGGGCGAAAGGTCCTTCGGCCGAGGTGGATCCGTAGAGGCGGTAGCCGGTTTCGTTGGTCGCGGCGTCCGTCCAGGCCCAGGTGACTTGGTCCTTCCGCGCGGCCCCGGTAAAGGCCCCGGGGGCTTGAACGCGGCTTCCGCGTCCGCCGCCCACCGGGGCGGGCGCGCCCGTATCCCGGCGGATCAGGCGCAGCCGGCCGTCGGTGGACAGGGTGAGGAGCAGCGATCGCCCCTGGGCGTCCAGTGTTAAGACGGACGGCGCGCTCCACCGGGCGTCTTCGGCCAATATCGTTTCCTTCCATCCCGTCTCGTCTCGAACGCCGAACACGGTGCGGACCCAATGGGGGTTGTAGTTGAAGTGAAGGGCGTATACCGCGTGAGGCGTGCCCGCGCCATCCAGGGCGAACCCCGGCGACGGCGTCCCCGTGTGCTCCCAATCGGCTTCGTCAAAGTGGGAAAACTCGCCCACCCAGCCGGCGTCGGTCCGCACGTTGTATCGAACGCGGCCGTCGCGGTTGTTCAGACAATCCATGACGCGCGGGCGGCCGTCGCCATCAATGAGAATCGTGGGCTCGACCCGGTAGCGCCATTCCTCCAAGGAATCAATCAACTCCGGGGCGGACCAGCCGGCCGCGTCCCGGAGGGTGTAATAAAGGCTGTGGGGATTATCGTTGGTCCCGTAGACGACGTGCACACGCCCCGACTCGTCCAAGGCCAGATGACTCGTGTTGGCGCTCACGCCTCCGGCCACGGTTTCAGACGTCCATCCGTTGATGGACCGGCGGGCCGTGAGGAGCGTGCCGCCTTGCCCCGGGGCGGACCATAGAACGCGCGGCGTTCCGCTCGGGTCCGCGACCAAATTGGCGATAACGCTGTAATCGGTGGCGGCCACAGTCTCTTTATTCCAAACGCCGTTTTCACGGACCGCCCAGCGGAGCCCCTCCCCCTCGGTGTAGAAGACCACCTGGGGTCGGCCCTTGGGATCCAGGGCGAGGTCTGAAGTCACGAGGAACATAGCGGATCCATCGGCGGCGGGATAGCCGGTGGCGTTTTCGTCAATCCATTCTGGCTCGCTCCAGGTTGTCCCGTTCCACGTGGTGTACCGAAGGCCCTGTCGGGATGGGTCGAAATAAGCGACGTGCAGAAGCCCGGTGCTGTCCAAGGCGCCGCGAAGCGTTCCGTCGGCCGCGGGCGGACCAAAAACGGCGTCCAAGGCCGTCGTTCGGCCCTCGGCGTCGTTGGGGTCGGACTCGCTCTCGCCTCGGAAGGCCGCGATGCGGCGATAATACGCCGTGTCGGCGTCCAACCCCAGTTCCGTGTGGCTCGTGGTGTTGGCTGGGATCGTCGCCAGAAGGGTGTAGGGGCCCTCCGGCGCGGGCGCACTGTAGAGATGAAAACCGTCTTCCCCGTCGCTGTTGTCGTTCCACGACCACCCGAGGCTATTTCCCGTGACGCGGGCTGCGTTCAGGTTCGAGGGGGCGGCGGGGCGGAGGGTCGGGTCATTCTCGAAGGCGACTTCCCACAACGAGTACCCCCACACCGTGTCGCCAACCCCGCCCCGTTGTTCGCCCCGGACGCGGAAATAGCGAGCGGTGACGGCAGGGAACGTTACGGTATCCTCACCGCCGTCGCCGTTCGTCACCACCGCGGCGTCGGTCCAGTGGACGTTGTCGTTGGAATGTTGAATTCGGTAGCTTTTTGCGTGGGCGGTCTCCCACCGGAGGGTCGCTTTGTTCACCGTTTTTTGAGAAATGAAGTCGATACCCAGGAATTGGGGGTCCGCCCACACCGATTCCCAGCGGGTGGAAGGGTTTCCATCGAAGGCATACAGGGCGTGGTTGTCGTTCATGACGGAAGACGCGTAGGCGTAGGGCGCCGTGTAGGGGCGCAGCCCGGTCGCCGCCAGACCGCGTTGAATGTGCGAATTGTTCATCAGGCTTTCCATAACCCGCAGGGCACTTCGGTCCTCGGTCAATTGATTGACGATGGCGATGGCCATGGGCCCGTTGTTGATGCCGAGCGTCACGGGCGCCACGTCACCGGCTCCGACGTTGAAGGAGTCCGTAAAGCCGTTCCGGCCCCAGATGTGATGCTTGTATTGGAAGTACATGTGCCTGAGGGCGGCGAGGGTGTTTGTGTAGTTCGATGAATGGTAATGGGTGAGGCCGATGGAACCGCCGGCCGCGGCGGGGGCCACGGTGCCGTCGTGGTTGTCCACGCCGTAGACGTGGTAGATGTTGTCTTTACCGCTGTAGGCTGGGGTGAGGCCCCATCGGTTTTCGGCGTAGCGTCCGTCGTTGACGCAGGTGAGACGGTTGACCTCGGTGGCCAGAAGGGAGTTCTTGGAGTAGTCGCCGAAGTCGTCATGCAGCCCCTGGTCCGTGAAATCGTTGTGGACCCCGCGGAAGTTGTAATAAAGGTGCTGAAACTGGTGAAGGAAAATCGGTGTTGGGTGCGGGCCGTTCATGTATTCGATGCCTTGGCGTTCGCCCCAGATCCGGTTGAGGTTTGTCCAGGCGGCGGTGCTGATGGCGTGGGAGGGGGACCCAAACGCCAAGGGGTAAATGAATGCCGATTCAGAGTAATCACCCCAAAGCGCGCCCAAGAACCCACTCTCGTTGGTCCAGCCCATGGAAAGAAAGGTGTTGGCGCGAGGATCGCCGCCCGCTTTGTTAATGAACTTTGTCCAGTCCATGCGGGCGTAAAGCGCGTTGGCTTTGTCGGCGATGTCCGCGCGGCCCACCCCCCGGAAATATTCGCCCGCCTGCAGGGCGCCCAGGATGAAGAGGGACGAGTCGACGGTGGAAATCTCCGATTTGTCGTCGCCGTCCACCCAGCGGAGGGCGGTGGGTCCGTCTAAAAAGCGGTACCAGAACCCGTGCACGTTGGGAGTTTGGGCGTCAAAAACGTCCAAGATCTTCTTAGTCCGATCGTAAGCTTCCTGAACGGATATCCAACCCCGGTCAGCGGCCACCGAAATCAGGCTGAGTCCGAAACCCGTGGCGGCGATGTGCGCTTTGCGGGAATGCCCCGGGGCCCAGCTGTTGGCCGTGTCGCTCACGAGGCCGGTGGTGGGATCGGCCTCGTTCCAAAAGTACCAAAAGAATTTCTTGGCCATCCATTTCAGGAACTCCCGTTCATAAAATTGGGTGGCCACGGCTTCGATGCCGGAGATCATGGCGTTGTCGGGGTCGCCCGCGTTCTGGTATACCTCGACATTAATGCCATCCTGATTGATGGGAAGGTTAAAAGAAATGGTGTAGGGCTTGTTTTTCCCGCCCGCCAAGGACCAGATGTCCAGGGTGTTCTTAATTTGTCCCGTTTGGGGGTCCGCGTATTGGTATTCGGTTCCATTCAGACGAACACGAAAAAGCCGCTTGCCCGGTTCGTCCCAATAGGTTTCGTTAAAGTGCAAACGGATGGAGTAGCCGCCGGGGGGGACTTCCAAGCGGTACCGGACGGATTTTCCAAAACGGTGGGACCGGTAGACCTCGGACAGATCCGGGGTCGAGACCGAAAGGTCTTCGGCGGCTTCGCCCCCGAAGTGCCCCCAACGGTAAAGAGACTCGAAGGCCTCGTCTTTCATCCAATAGTTGCCACCCAAAAGGTGGTTGTCCGCGGCGCCGCAATTGAGGCGAAAGGCCTCTTCGCCCGAGGCGGAGGCGGGTTCCAGCGCGGCGCGGAGGGCGGTCGGGAGAAGCGCGGCGACGGCCGCGAGCAGGGCGAAACGTCGGATGGTTTTCATAAAAGGAGTCCCCTTGGTCGGCAATGTGCCCGCGAATGCCCACGCGGGCATAAAAAGTTTAGCAAAGTCTCTCCAAATGTCAAGGGGGGGGTGGTCTAGGGGTGTTCGGCGAGCCAGCGTTCGACGGTGATGGCGGCCATGCAGCCCTGGCCGGCGGCGGTGACGGCCTGGCGGTAAACGTGGTCGACGCAGTCGCCCGCGGCGAAAACGCCTTCCACATCGGTTCGGGTGTGCCCGTCGGTTTTGACGTAGCCCGTTTCGTCGAGGGCGATCTGGTTTTTGAAAACGCCGGTGTTGGGTTCGTGGCCGATGGCCATGAAAAGTCCGCTGGCCGCGACCGTTTCCACGGCGCCGGTGGCGATGTTCTTGATCTTGATCTGCTCAAGCGTTTTTTCGCCGTGGGTGTCCTCGAGAACGTAGGGCGTTTTGACGGCGATTTTGGGGTTCTTCTTCACCCGTTCGACCATGACTTTTGAGGCGCGGAATTCGTTGCGTCGGTGGAGAAGAATGACTTGGCTGCCGAAGCGGGTGAGAAAAAGAGCCTCTTCCATGGCGGTGTCGCCGCCGCCAATGACCGCGATGGGTTTGTTGCGGAACAGGGGCAGGGCCCCGTCGCAGGTGGCGCAGGCCGAAATGCCCCGGTTCCAGTATTTCGCTTCGGCGTCGTTGTGCAGGCGTTTGGCCGTGGCGCCCGTGGCGATGATCACGGTTTTGGCCCGGTATTCCGCCTCATCGGTCACGATCTTAAAGGGGCGGGTGGAAAAGTCCACCGATTCCACGTCTTTGTCCAACACCTCCGCCCCGAAGCGCTGGGCCTGTTTGCGCATGTTGGTCATGAGCTCGGGCCCGGCGATGCCGTCGGGAAACCCGGGGAAGTTTTCAATGTCCGTGGTGGTCATGAGCTGCCCCCCGGATTGGCCGCCTTTCATGAAGCCGCCCAGGACCAGGGGTTTCAAACCGGCGCGGGACGTGTAGAGCGCGGCTGTGTAACCGGCGGGGCCGGAACCGATAATAATGACGTTGCGCGTTTCCATGGCGGAACCTCTCAAATGGGGAATGAACCTATTTTATCAAAATCGGATCCCCACGTCCGCGGGCGTGAGATCCAGTTGACGGAGGGCCTCGAGAACGGCGGGTTTTAAAAACAGGCCCGTCCGCGAGGTGTGCTCGAGGAATTCAAACAGGTGGCGCCATTGGCGCATCGGCGCTTTGCCCTCGCGGATCATACGGCAAAATTCGATCTCGAACCCGCTGTAGCCTTTTTGATGAACGTCGACCACGCCGAGCAGAGGGATGAGTTGGTGGTTGGTGAGGACGGGACTGTTGTCTTTTTGAGAGAGGAGGCCCCATTCGGCCACCTGGCGGCGAATGGCCGATTCGTCCAAGTTCCACGCCGCCAGGGGAAACAGCAATCGGGCCACGCGGTCGACCGGCCAACGGGAGCCGCGCCACCACGGGTGGGGATCGGCCGGACTGAAAATTTCGGAAAGCGCCATGCCCGCCACGTGGGTGCGGTCCGCCCGCTCCCGGTCGGGGGGGGATTCAAAACCTCTCAGCCCGAGCCCGCCCTCGACTTGGAGTCGGGAATAACCGCATAGGATGAGAGGGATCCCTTTTTCCGCCGCCACCCCCCGGGCCGTATCGAGGAGGAGTTCCCCGTCGCTAAAATCCACCGTGCCGTAGCCGCCGTTTTCGTTCAGGTGGGTGAGGCCGTGCCGGAATAGCTTTTTCATAAAAGCGCGGGTCGGACGGGTCCAGAGGTGGTCCAGGTCCAATCGTTGGACCAACCGCGCGATGTTGCGTTTGGCCACGGGGCTCATAAAGGTGTTGTCGTGCGTCAGGGCCAGGAGGCGGAGGCGGGGGTGTTCTTCCCGCAGTCGGTGGATCATGTAGGCGCTGTCTTTCCCGCCGCTGAATAGGACCAGCGCGTCGTGCGGGCCGGCCGCGCGACCCGCGTGGGCCGCGAGGATTTCGTTCAGTCGGGGCGTTTCATCGGGCGGCGGGGCCGCGGGGGGGCGGGGCGCCCGGCACGGCGCGCAGACGCCGGCGGCGTCCAAGGGCGCCGCCCGTTCCGAGAGGGCGCACCGCGCGCACCGGCGCGACAGGCGCCGACGGGCCCACAGGCGGTGGATCGGCCACACCCGGGCCACGTAAAACTCAAACAGGCGCGCGGCGCGGAGGGGGGCCGATTCGTCCGACATCAATAGCTTTTCTTGGAGACGGACAGGTAGCGCAGGACGTCGCGGATCAGCAGGACGCTGACGGGGGTTCCGTCGGCGTTCAAGACGGGGACGTGGCGGTAGCCGCCCATGGCCATCTTGTTCACCGCGAAGGCGATGGGGTCCTCGGGCCGAACCCAGCCGGGGTCTCGCGTCATCACGTCTTCGACTTTGAGTTTGTCGAGGTCCCGATGGACGTCCGCCACCCGCAGCAGGAGGTCTCGGTTGGAAAGGATGCCCACCATTTTTTTCTTTTTATAAACCAACACGCAGCCTTTTTTCTCTTTTTGGAAGATGGCGAGAATTTCGGCCACGGTGTCTTCGGGGCTGCAGACCAGCAGGTCCGCCCCCGTGAGCAGTTCCGACACGGGTTCGTTAAGCAGCGCGTCCTGGAAGGCGTCGCCGCGGCGGCGGGTGTGGGGCAAGGTCTTTTGCATGAGCGAGTGCAGGCAATGCTTGCACCGGTCGTCGCCGGGCATGTTTTTGTGGCCGCAGAAGGGGCAGGGGATCATGGGGTCACCGTCCAGGTGTCGTCGGTGTACAGCAGATCTTTCAGGCGGCCGCGGCCCTTCTTTTTTATGACGTCCTGAATTTGCTGGTTCATCATGTCGTCATAAGTGGGTTTTTCCACGCAACGCAGCACGCCGAAAGGCACGGGAAAATCGGGGTAGGTCAACTGCGTCAACAAGTACGCGTGGTTGGGCCGGGGGTCGGCTTCGTTGTGGACCAAGAGGCCCTGGGGGGTTGTGGGGTCGAATTTCACGATGTCCGGGTAGAGCCCGTTCAGTCGGATGGCTTTTTTGTCGCCGGCGCGCCCGAACACCAACGGCTTGCCGTCTTCCAAGTAAACCATGCGGTCTTCCCGTGTGTCTCGGCCGGTGACCGGGGCGTGGGCTTTGTCGTTGAAGATGATGCAGTTCTGGTACACCTCGACAAAAGAAACGCCTTTGTGGCGCATGGCCCGCTCCATAATGGCGGACATGTGGCGGGGGTCGCTGTCGAGGGTGCGGGCGATGAACGTGGCCTCCGACGCGATGGCCAGGCACAGCGGGTTGATGGGGTGCTCGATGGAGCCGTAGGGCGAAGACTTGGTCACCTTGCCGGCGGGCGAGGTGGGGGAATATTGCCCCTTGGTCAGTCCGTAGATTTCGTTGTTCACGAGTAACACATTGAAATTGAGGTTTCGGCGCATGGCGTGGATGAAATGGTTGCCGCCGATGGAGAGGGCGTCGCCGTCGCCCGTGATGACCCAGATGGACAGGTTCGGGTTGACGAGCCGCAGGCCCGTGGCGATCGTCGGGGCCCGGCCGTGAATCGTGTGGAACCCGTAGGTGTTCATGTAATACGGGAAACGCGAGGAGCACCCGATGCCCGAAACAAAGACGTAATTTTCCCGGGGGATGTCGAACTTGGCCAGGGTTTGTTGCATGGCGCCCAGGACGGAGTAGTCGCCGCAGCCGGGGCACCAGCGCACCTCGGCGCCCGAGACGAAATCGTTCTTGGTGAATTTCGGCCGCGGGTCGCCGGCGGAGGGGACTTCTTGGGTCACAGGCGGGCCTCGATGGCTTGGCGGACTTCGGACACGTAGAAAGGAATGCCCCGCACCCGGTTGTAGCCCAGGAGGCGGGTGCCGGATTGCCGGGTGGCTTCGTGGAAGCGGTGGCGCAGGAGCATGAGCAGTTGGCCGGAGTTCAACTCCGGGACCAAAACAGTTTTGTATCGGCTCAACACCTCGCCGAGATTCTTGGGAAAGGGATTGAGGTGGGTCAAATGGGCCTGGGCCACCTTGGCCCGGCCGCTTTCGTGGATCTCGTCGACCGCGGCGCGAATGGCGCCGTGGGTGCTGCCCCAGCCCAGGACCAGGAGCGGTCCTTCGGCGGGGCCCCGCACGGAGAGGGGCGGGATGTCGTCGGCGATGCGGGCGATTTTTTCGGCACGGAAATTGACCATTTTTTCGTGGTTCTCGGGGTCGTAGCTGACGGTGCCGGTGATGTCCGCTTTTTCCAGGCCGCCGATGCGGTGTTCCAGTCCCGGGGTGCCCGGTTTGGCCCAGGGGCGGGCAAGGGTTTTGGGGTCCCGGGCGTAGGGTGTGAAAGGGCCTTTCCATTGGGCCGGGTGTTGAACGGAAATCCGAGGGAGTTTGTCCACATCGGGGAGTTTCCAGGGTTCGGCCGAGTTGGCCAGGTAGCCATCGGAAAGGAAAACCACCGGTGTCATGTACTTTAACGCGAGGCGCACCGCTTCGATGGCGGTGTCGAAACAATCGGCCGGGCTTTGCGGGGCCACCACCGCCACGGGGGATTCGCCGTTCCGCCCGAACATGACCTGCAACAGGTCGGTTTGTTCGGTTTTTGTCGGCATGCCCGTGGAGGGCCCCGTGCGCTGGACGTCGATCACCACCAGGGGCAGTTCCGCGATCACGGCCAAGTTCAAGGCCTCGGACTTGAGGCACAGGCCCGGGCCCGAGGTGCTGGTGATGCCCAGCTCGCCGCCGAAGCTGGCCCCGATGGCCGAACCGATGGCGGCGATTTCGTCCTCGGCTTGAAACGTGCGGACGCCGAATTCCTTCCGGTAGGACAAGTCTTGCAAGATGCTCGACGCCGGCGTGATGGGGTAGGACCCGAGGAAAAGCGTCTTGCCCGCCAGTTCCGCGGCGGCGATGAACCCGAGCGCCGCCGCCTCGTTGCCGGTCACTTTGCGGTACGTCCCCGGGTCGAGCTTTGATTTCCGCACTTCAAAGCGGGTCGGCATCAGCTCGGTGATGTCGGCGTGGTTGTAGCCCGCCTTGAGCGCGGCGATGTTGGCGGCCACGAACTCGGGCTTCTTGGCGAATTTGGCCGAGATCCACTCGACGGTGTGCTCGAGGTTTCGGTCGTACAGCCAGAACATGAGGCCCAGGGCGAAGAAGTTTTTGCAGCGGTCTTTCTCGGAGGCGCGCAGGGGGTGGTCCTGCAGGGCGTTGACCGTCAGGTCGGTCAACGGGAGCTTGACCACCTGCCAATCCCGCAGGGTGCCGTCGGTGAGGGGGTTGGCCCCAAAGGCCGCTTTTTCCAGTCCGTCCTTGTCGAAGGCGTTTTCGTTCAAGATCATGAGCCCGCCCTTTTTGATGTGGCGCAGGTTGACCTTGAGAGCGGCCGGGTTCATGGCGATCAGGACGTCCGCCACGTCGCCGGGGGTAAAGGCGGGGGTTTCGGAAAATTGAATTTGGAAACTGGACACCCCGGGGAGGGTCCCCGCCGGGGCGCGGATTTCGGCCGGGAAGTCGGGGAAGGTGGAGAAATCGTTCCCCATGACGGCGGTGGTGTCGGTGAACTGGTCGCCGGTCAGTTGCATGCCGTCGCCCGAGTCCCCCGCGAACCGAACCGTCACCGCGGGGACGAGTTTTTTCTCCTTGGCGGCCATGGGCTAACCGCCTTCCGCCGTGGGCGCGACTTGGTGGGGGTTGGGGGGGATGTTGTAGACCTCGCCGGGGTAAAATTCGGCGAGGAAACGGACCAGGGTGCGCACGCTCAAAACGTTGATCAGTTCCTGTTTTTCGTTCACCAGGGGAATGTGGTAGAAATCGTTCTCGGCCATCAGGTCGACGGCGCGCCCCACGGTGTCGTCCTGCCGAAGGACGATGGGGTCTTTCGTCATGAAATCGCGGACGGGGCGCTTTTCATCGACGTTTTTCCCGATGATTTTCCGGGTCACGTCCGATTCCGTGAACATGCCCACCACGCGGCGGTTGTCGGCCACGACAATGTAGGCGGACTTGTTCTCCCGCATGAGTTCAACGGCCCGTTGGACCGAAATGTCGGGGGACGACTGGATCAACCGGGGGTTGACCACCTCGCCGATTCGTTTGTCCTTGAGCCGTTGTGCCGCGGGCGACGCCATGGCCTTATGATAGTTAAATTGTGGGGGCGGATACAATCGGCGCCGCTATTATGCTTAAATGAGTTTCATCCTAAAACGACACCGGGAGCGACGATGAAGCTGCACGAACACCAAGCCAAACGTTTGATGGCCGGTTACGGGTTGCCGGTGTTGTCCGGCCAAGTGCTTGAATCGGCCGAACGCATCGGCGCGGCCCTCAAAAAAGTGGGGAACGGTCCTTGGGTGTTGAAAGCCCAGGTGCACACCGGCGGGCGGGGCAAGGCGGGCGGCGTCAAGGTGGTGGCCGACGACAAAGAAGCCCGCGCGTTTGTCAAAGGACTCATCGGAAAATCCTTGGTGACGCACCAGACGGGGCCCCAGGGGCTCGAGGTGCGGAAAATTTTGGCCGAACCCGCCGTGCGGGCGGAGCGGGAACTCTACGTGGCCGTGTTGGTCAACCGCCGGACGGGCCGCCCCGTTTTGATCGCCTCGGGCGAAGGCGGGATGGACATCGAAGAGCTGGCCGTCACCTCCCCCGAAAAAATCATCCGTGTCGACATCGATCCCCTGCGGGGGCTGGAGGCCTTTCAGGCGCGGGACGTGGCCTTCGCGATTGGCCTCACAGGCGATTTGTTGGGGGCCACGGTGGCTTTCCTGCAAAACCTTGTCAAAATGTTTCTGGCCTCGGACGCGAGCTTGGTGGAAGTCAACCCGTTGGGGGTCGTGGCGGAGGGCGCGGGGCGGCGGCTCCTCGCCATGGACGCCAAGGTGACTATCGACGACAACGCGTCCTTCCGCCACAAAGACCTTTTCCAAGAGGCGGACCTCGCCGACCTCTCCGACGCCGAGAAGCGCGCCGGCGAAGTGGGCATTTCCTATATTCGATTGGACGGCAACATCGGCTGCCTCGTCAACGGCGCGGGCCTGGCCATGGCCACCATGGACATCATCAAGCTCCACGGCGGCGAACCGGCGAACTTCCTGGATGTGGGCGGCGGCGCCACGGTGGAGCAGGTCACCGAAGCTTTTAAAATCATTTTGTCCGACCCGAACGTCAAGGCCATCCTGGTCAATATTTTCGGCGGCATCATGAAGTGCGACGTGATTGCGGAGGGGGTCGTCCAGGCCGTGAAAAACACGGGCCTCAACCGTCCCCTGGTGGTGCGGTTGGAAGGCAATCGGGTGGAGGAAGGGCGGAAAATATTGGCCGCCTCGGGCCTGCGCATCACCCCCGCGGTGGACTTGGCGGACGGGGCGAAAAAAGCCGTGGCCGCGGCGGCGGGAGCGGCCGCATGAGCATTTTGATCAACAACGACACGAGAGTGATCGTGCAGGGCGTCACGGGGGGCGCGGGGTCCTTCCACGCCAAGGGGTGCCGCGATTACGGCACGCGCGTGGTGGGCGGCGTCACCCCGGGCAAAGGCGGCGGGAATGTCGACGGCATCCCGGTTTTTAATACGGTGAAAGAAGCCGTCCGCACCGCCGACGCCGATCCGCGGACCATGGCTTCCATGATCTTCGTGCCGCCGCCCTTCGCCGCCGACGCCATATTGGAAGCGGCCGACGCGGGCCTGGGGCTCGTCATCGCCATCACCGAAGGCATTCCCGTGACCGACATGGCGCGGGTCAAAGCCGCGCTGCGGGGCGGCGCCACCCGCCTCGTCGGGCCCAACGGCCCGGGCGTCATCACCCCCGGCGACGAGAAGCGTCCCGGGTGCAAAATCGGCATCATGCCGGGATACATCCACAAGCCGGGCAAGATCGGCATCGTCTCGCGGTCGGGCACCTTGACCTACGAGGCGGTGTGGCAGTTGACGCAGCGGGGTCTCGGGCAGTCCACCGTCGTCGGCATCGGCGGCGACCCGATTCCGGGGTCCAGCTTTGTGGATATTTTGGAGCTCTTCCAGAAAGACCCGGACACCGAATGCGTTCTCATGATCGGCGAGATCGGCGGTTCGGCCGAGGAAGACGCCGCCCACTATTTTAAAAAAAGCATGACCAAACCGTTGTTCGCCTTCATCGCGGGCCGCACGGCCCCCCCGGGCAAGCGCATGGGCCACGCGGGCGCCATTGTGGACGCCTCGGGCGGCCGCGCCGCCAAGGGCACCGCGGCCGAAAAACGCGCCGCCCTCGAGGCCGCGGGCGTCAAAGTGGTGGATTCGCCCGCCGACATGGGCGAAATGGTGCTTCGCGCCGTCCGGGTGGGTTGAGCGGTCGATGTCCCCCGCCGGGGCGCCTTTGATTTCCCTCGATCGATCCGTCTGTTCCGTCCCTTCGGCGGCCCTGGAGCGCGAATGGCTTGAGACCAACGGCCGGGGTTCTTACGCGATGGGCACGGTGGCGGGCGGACACACCCGGCGCTACCACGGCCTCTTGACCGCCGCCCGGCGCCCGCCGGTGGATCGGCGACAGTGGGTCAACCGTCTGGCCGACGTCGTGTTTCAAGACGGCCGCCGCACGGACCTCTCCGTCCAACAATACCCCGATCTCCTTCACGCCGACGGCTGCAAGGCGTTGGAGAGTTTCCGTCTCGACCCGTTCCCCACCTGGGTGTACGCCTGGGAGGGCGGGCGCCTCGAAAAATCCCTTTTCCTCCGTTACGGCGAAGACACGGTGGTCGTGTCCTATCGTCTTTTAAGCGGCTCCGCCGCCGTTCTCGAGGCCCGCCCCCTCCTGACCGATCGTGACCCGCATTTTTTGGGGCGGACCGACGGCCGATTCGACGGGAAAACACGCGTCGTGGAGCGGGGCTGCCGGGTGGAGGGGGCCTCCGGGGGGGTGGCGATGTGGGTGTCGGAGGGGGAATTTCAAATCGACCCCACCTGGTACCGCAACCAGATTTATTCCCTCGAGGAACAGCGCGGGTTGGACAAGTTGGAAGACGTGTTTTCGCCGGGGGTGTTTCGTTTGCCCTTGGCGCCCGGGCGGGCGGTGCGGTGGGTGGCGTCCGTGGCGCGCGAAACCCCCGCCGACGACGCCGGGTGGGAAGACGAAGAACGGGACCAGCGCCGTCGGTTGGCGCGCGGGTCGCTGGTTCGCGGGCCCCTGGGCGCGGCGTTGACCGCCGCCGCCGACCAGTTTATCGTCGGGCGCGGCGAGGGATCGAGCGTGATCGCCGGGTACCCCTGGTTCGGGGATTGGAGCCGCGACGCCCTGGCGGCGTTTCCGGGCCTGTTCCTGGCCACCGGGCGTTGGGCCGAGGGGCCGGCGCTCCTGGACACCTTCGCGCGGCACGCGCACCAAGGGCTGCTGCCGAACCATTTCCCGGAGGGCGACGCCCCCGCCGCCTACAACGCTGTCGACGCGCCCCTGTGGTTCGTCCGGGCCGTGCAGGCCTACCACCGCGCCACCCACGACGACGAATCGGTCCGCCGTTGGTTGCCCGTGATGCGGGACATTGTGGACGCCTACCAGCACGGCACCGAGCACGGCATCCGCATGGACGGCGACGGACTGATCGAGGCCCCCGCCGGCGACCGGGCCCTGACGTGGATGGACGCCGTGGTGGAGGGCCGGCCGGTGACTCCGCGCGGCGGAAAACCGGTCGAGGTGCAGGCCCTCTGGTACAACGCCCTCCAGTTTTTGGTCGAGATTCAATTGAAGTGGAAAGAGCCCACCCGCGGGTACGATCAATTGGCCCAGGTGGCGCAAAAAAGTTTCAACGAAAAATTTTGGAACCCCGAGGGCCACTACCTTTTCGACGTCATCGACGGTCGACAGCGCGATGGGCGCGTCCGGCCCAACGCGCTCTTCGCCCTGGCTTTCCCCTACGAGATCTTGGAGGAAAAACACTTCAAATCCGTCTGGGACACGGCGACGCGGGAATTGTTGACCCCGTTCGGGTTGCGGTCGTTGGCGCGGACCAGTCCCGACTACCGCGCCGCGTGCGCGGGCGCCCCCGCCGAGCGGGACCGGGCCTATCACCAAGGAACGGTGTGGCCCTGGCTGCTGGGGGCTTACGTGACGGCCACGGCCAAGGCCCAGGGCGCCACGGAAGAAACCAAGTCCCACCTGCGCGGTTTGTTGAAACCATTCTTGACCCATTTGACCGTGGCCGGGCTGGGCCAAGTGTCCGAAATATTCGACGGGGACGCGCCCCACGCACCGCGCGGTTGCCCGGCCCAAGCCTGGAGTGTGGGGGAGCTGTTGCGGGTTCTGTGGGAGGAGGGATTGGCCTTATGAGAAGAAAACGAGCCGGATTCTTGATGGTCCTTGCGTTCGCCGCGCTGGGGGCGAGCGCCGACGATTTTGAAATCGTCTTCACGCCGAACGGTCCCGTGCGGCGGTCCAAAGGATCCCCGACGCCGGACGCCCCCGCCGTGGAGTTGATCGTCAACAGCGCCTTGGCGGATTTGCGACGGGAACCCAAACCGGTCGATCCGGCCCTGGCCCGTCGGCGGCCCTACGACATCGATCCGTTGCAGGAGACCCAATTGCTGCACGGGGAAATCGTCCGGGGGTACGAGGAAAGAGACGGGTGGATTCGGGTGGAAGCCGGGGAACAGGCCGAATTCACGCATCACGGCCGGTGGCAGGGGTACCCCGGCTGGGTGCGAAAGGACGATTTGGCGGCGGTTCCCTTGGACAATACGCTCAACGCCATCGCGCGGCGGCCGTATATTTTCGTCTGCGCGACGAAGGCGTGGCGTTCGGCCCGAAGCAAACTTCCCCTGGGCAGCCGGTTGCATGTGATTTATCGGGACAGGCGATGGTCCCGGGTCGCCGCGCCTTCCGGTCACACGGCGTATGTGCGGAACGTCGACCTCCTGATGGACCGTGAAATTCCCCGCGGCGGGGATGAAATTCGCCGTCTGATCCTCGATACGGCGCGCCTGTATCTGGGGCAGCCCTATTACTGGGGCGGGCGGGCGGGACACCGGCCCGCCGAACGGGACCGCCCCTCGGGGGTCGATTGCTCGGGCCTCGTTAATCTGGCCTATCGCGTGGCCGGCTTCGTCGCCCCCCGCGATTCCCACGAACAGTTCATGGTGTCCAAACCGTTGGCCACGGCCGACGCCCTCCTGCCCGGGGATGTGGTGTTCTTGGCGAAAAAAGAAACGCCGGATAAAATCGTGCACGTGATGCTTTACGAGGGCGGCGAAAATTTGATCGAGGCCGTCCACGAGTTCGACACCGTTCGCCGGGTGTCCTTCCGCCGAAAACTGGGCCGGGCGCGGGCCGACTGGAAACACGGCGCCCCCGCCGGCGATAAAATCGTTTACTTCGGCCGTTTGCTGCCCTGACGCCACCGCGCTCCCCATCGCGTTTATTGAAGACCGAGGTGACGCCGGTTCGCTGGCCCTTGCGGCGACCTTTCGTCACGGCTCTCGGCCGCAAAACGCACACCGAGAATGCGCTGGTCCGTCTCGTTTTGAGCGGTGGCGCCGAGGGCTGGGGCGAGGCGTCCTCTTCCCTGGCCATGCCCGACCAAACGGGGCCGGGCCTGGCCGCGGCGCTTCGCCGCCTGGCCGCGCGCTTCCGCGGTCGGGACGTGCGGGACGCCGCCGCCTGGGTGGACGAGGCCTGGCGCGCCGAACCCCGATGGCCGACGGCCGTGGGCGCCTTTGAGTCGGCCGCCTGGGACGCCCTGTGCCGGTTCGAGGGGCAGACTTGCGCCGCGCTCTGGGGCGGACGGTCCCGCGCGGCCGAGACCGTCCTGACGATATCGGCGGTGTCTCCCGCCGAGGTGGGCGCGGCGGCCGGCCGGGCCGCCCGCCGGGGCTGGCGGTGGCTCAAGTTGAAACTGAACGGCCGGGAGCCGATCGACGTCAATCGCGGCCGTCTTCGCGCCGCCCGCCGGGCCGCGCCCCGCGCGCGGCTTTTGGTCGACCCCAATCAAAGTTTTCATCCGGAGGGGCTTTGGGAACTGCTGGACGGCCTTCGACGGGACGGGGTGGCCCTCGAGGCCGTCGAAGAGCCATTCGGTAAACGGGACTGGCTCGCCCTCTCCGTCGCGCGCAAGCGGGGGATGGGGCCCTTTGTTTTGGATGAGTCGATTCAGAATCCGGTCGACGCGCGGCGGGCGGTCCGTTCGGGGGTGGCCCGGGGGCCGAACATCAAATTGGCCAAGAGCGGCTTGTTGCGTTCCCGCGCGATTCTGGATGTCTTCGAATCCCACCGCGTCCCCGGCGCCCGTTTCATGATCGGGTGCATGGCCGAGTCTCGGATCGGATTGGCGGCGGCGGTCCATTTCGCCTTGGGCACCGGCCTTTTTGATTATCTCGATCTGGATTCGGATCTGATGCTGCGGCCGACCCCCGCCCGGGGAGGCTATCGGCGTCAGGGGCCGTGGGTGCGTTTGCTTTCCCGTCCCGCGCCGGGGCTGGGGCTCCTGTGTTAAAACAACCGGTCTTATTGATCGCCGTCCTCGCCGGAACGGTGACCCTTCTTCTCCGTCTGCGCCAAACCCCGCGGTTCGCGTTCCTCTTCCGATGGGTGCCCCTGCCGTTTTACGCTTACTTTGTCCCGGCCCTTTTGACGGCGGTCGGTCTCCTGCCCGGTGAGCATCCCGTGTACAGTTTGGTTTCCACCCACGTGCTTCCCCCGTGCCTGGCGATGTTGGTGATGAACGCGGATCTGCCGGCGTTGCGGCGGCTGGGGCGACCGGCTGTCGGGGCGCTGGTTCTGGGTTTCATTGGGATCACGGCGGGGATGGTCCTTTCGCACGCGCTCCTGGCCCGGGGGTTGCCGGGCGGGGCCTGGGCCGCCGCCGGCGCCCTCGCGGCGAGCTGGACCGGCGGCAGCGCCAACATGATCGCGGTCAAACAGGCCCTGGTCGCCCCGGAGTCGGCCTTCGCCCCCATCATCGTGGTGGACGCTTTTTTCGCCTACGCGTGGATGGCGTTCTTGATTTGGGCCGCGGGTCGTCGCCGCGCGTTTGATCGTTGGGCGTCCGCCCGCGGGCAAGGGGACGAACCGGTTTCCGCCGCGCCCCCCCGCGGCCGGGTTCCCTTGAAGTGGGGATGGGTGCCGACGGCGGCCGTCGCGCTCGGGGTCGGGGCGGTCGCTTTCGGGAAATTCGCCGGACCTCCTCTCGGCGCCCTCCTGGCGGGGGTGTCGAAAAACATCGCCGCGGGTTTCAAGCCCTTCACCTGGACGGTGTTGGCGGTGACCACCGGGGGTCTGGCGCTGTCGCTCACGGGCCTCTTTCGTGCCGCGCCCGAACGGACGGAACGGCTCGGCAACGCGCTCCTGTATTTCCTCTTGACGACCTTGGGGGCCCAGGCATCCTTAGGGGCGCTGGGGCGCGCGCCCCTGTTCGTGGCGCTGGGAGCGGGCGCTTTGGTCACCCACGCCCTGTTCTTGTTGGCGGGCGCCCGACTGTTCCGGTGGCCGTTGGAGACGGTGGCCACGGCCAGCCAGGCCTGCGTGGGCGGGGTGGTCTCGGCGCCCATGGTGGCGGCGGTTTACCGACCGGCTCTGGCGGCGGTGGGACTTTTGCTCGCGGTGGCCGGAAACGTGGTGGGCACGTACCTCGGGATCGCGACGGCGCAGATGTGTTTATTTTGGGGAGGACAAAAATGAAACGTTGGCTGTTGCTCTTGGTGGGGGCGGGGGCTCTGGGGGTCCGCGCCGAGGGACCGGCTTGGCCGGAGGAGACGGACGATGTTTCTCTGCCTGTCGCGACGGCGCCGGTTTCCGTCGGGGAGGTCGCGCCCGCGCGCCCGGCCCTCAAAATCGTCCATCCGCCCGAAGGCGCCGCCCTTCCCGCGGTGCGCTCCTCTTTCGTGTACGGATTCGCCGATCCGCTGGGGCGCTTGACCGTGAACGGCCGTCCCGTCAACATCCATCCCGGCGGGGGCTGGCTCACGATGGTCCCCTACGACGCGGGGCCCGCGGCGATTCAAGCGGAACTGCGACTGGCGACCCAAACCGTGACGGTCGCCCGCCGCGTGACGGTCGGGGGCGGGGGCGGCGGCGTGGTGACGGGCGTGACGCCGCTTCAGCCGTCGGTGGACGTGACCTTGCGGGGCGGGGAAATGCTGAGCGTGCAGGCCTTGGCGCCCGTGGGCCGGGATGTCTATTTCCAAGTGGGGGACGGCACAAAGAAATACCCGCTGACGGAACGCGGCGGCGGTCTCTACCGCGGTCTCTACACGCTGTCGCATGAACATCGATTGAACGGCGCGAAAATCAAGATCACCGCCTTCGATAAAAAGAAAAACCGTCGCGACACGGCTTCCGCGCCGGGGAAAATCAGCCTTTTGGACGAGGCAACGCCCTGGGTGGTCGAGGTGTCGACCGACATGGCGATTCTGCGCACCGGTCCCGGGCCCCAGAAAAACGAAAAGGCCGGCTACGCCATGTTCCCGCCGCCGACCACGCGCCTGTGGGTGACGGGCCAACGCGGCGAGGAGCTCCGCGTGCGACTTTCCGCGTCCCGGGAAGCGTGGATCGGGGAAGACGAAGTCCGCCGGTTGCCCGCCGGCACGCCGCCGCCCCTGACCACGGTGGGGGCCGTTTCCATTGACGGGGTGGGGCGCCACACGCGGGTGCGGATGGTCCTCGGCCAGCGGGTTCCCTACGAAGTGCGGGTGATCGATGAGGACTTGATTGAGGTTCTGTTCTTCGGCGCCACGTCCAATACCGATTGGATGCACTACAACAACGCGCCGAGCGGCGCGGTCAAGCGGGCGGAGTGGTTTCAGGACGATTCGACAACTTACCGCCTGCGCTTACACACGCGCCCGGGACGGTGGTGGGGGTACGACGCGCGCTATGAGAACGGGACCTTCGTCCTTGAGCTTCGGCGTCCGCCGTCCAACCCCAAGGTGCCTTCGTCCTTGGCCGGGCTTAAAGTGATCGTGGATCCGGGCCATTCGTCCGATCGGGGCGCCATCGGACCCACGGAGTATCTGGAAAAAGACGCGAACCTGGCCATCGCCAAATGCCTGGAGAAAAAACTTCTTCAGGAGCGGGCGGAGGTCGTCATGTTGCGCAACGGCTCGGAGCACGTGGCGCTGTACGATCGACCGAAGGTGGCCTGGGCGGCGGGGGGGGATATTTTGGTCAGCGTCCACAACAACGCCCTGCCGGAAGGGTCCAACCCCTTTGAGAGGAACGGGTTCGGGGTTTATTACTACCAACCGCACGGGTTCGGGCTGGCGAGCGCGATCTACAACGCCTACCGGGAGCAATTCGCGCGGGAAGGCGCTTCCCCGCGCCTCCGCGACGACGGATTGCATTACGGAAACCTGGCCCTCCCCCGGACGCCGCAGATGCCGTCGGTGTTGACGGAGTCCGCCTACCTCATTCTTCCGGAAGAGGAGGCGCTGCTGAAAACGGAGAAGTTCCAATGCGACTGCGCGGAGGTGACCGTGCGGGGCATCAAGCGTTTTGTGGAGGAGATGCGGCGCAAGGACGCGCCGGCCCCCTAACGCGTGGAGGGCATGGGGTTCGCTTTTTTCTGGTCGATCGACCAGGAGATCCAATAGAGCGGAATGCCGATGGCGGCCACGGCGATGCCGAAGATCGTTTCGCGGGGTTGTTCCAAAACCCCGTTCAGGACGATCGCCAAGTTGAGAGCGATGAACACGGCCGGTGTCAAAGGAAATCCCCACACCCGGTAAACCCCCGGCGGGGTGCCGTTCCGACGTCGCTGGACCAAGGCCGCCACGCCCGTCATCGCGAAGAACAAATAAATCACCACTTCGGTGAACGTCACGATGCTGTCCAGGGTTCCGGTCCAAATCAAAACGAGGGTGAGGGCGGCGTTCGCCATCAGCGCCAGAATCGGCGTGTCGGTGGTCGGGTGTCGGCGGCCGAACAGACGGAACAGCGAATGATCTTCCCCCATGGCCGCGAGGATCCGCCCGCCCGATAGAATGTAGCCGTTGAGCGCCCCGAATGTCGAGATCATGACCGCCGCGGCCACGAGGCGGCCGCCCGCGCCGGGAAAGATCCGGTCCATGGCGCCGGCGGCGACCAAGTCGGTTGTTCGGAGCGTCGGCAGCGGGAGGTAATAAACATAGACGAGGTTGACGGCCAGATAGAGGGCCGTCGTGATCAAAAGACCTCCCACGATCGCGCGCGGCAGGTTCCTCTCGGGGTTTTTCACTTCGCCCGCCACGTACGCCGCTTCGTACCATCCACCGTAGGTCCAGAGGACGGGGATCATCGCCAGGCCGAGTTGGGACAGCCAGTTTCCGGAAGAGACCCACAGCGGGGAAAAATGCGCGGCCTCGCCTTTCCCCGACAAGGCGCCGACGGCGATGATGCCGAACAGGGCCACCACTTTAAGCCCGGTGAATACGTTTTGAATGTTTTTGCCGAAGCGCAATCCGGCCGCGTTGATCAACGTCAACGCAATGACGGCGGCGGTGGCGGCGGGCCGGACCGTGCCCGCCGGCGCGCCGACGGCCCGGGCGAGGTGCTCGGCGAACACATAGGCCAGAATCGCCAGCGTGCCGGTGCGGTTCACGAACAAGCGCGTGAAGCCGTAGATAAATCCCCACGCCCGGCCGAAGGTGGCGGAGAGAAAAACATATTCGCCGCCGTTGCGGGGGAACCGGGTCGCCAGTTCGGCCCACACCAGGGCGCCGCACAGGGACAACAATCCCCCGATGACCCAAGCGGCGAGAAAGAGTCCGACGGAGGAGGACTGGCGCGCCACCGAATCGGACAGCCGGAAAATTCCCGCCCCGATGATGCAACCCACCACCAAGGCCGATGCGTCGGTCAGAGACAGCCGTCGTTGCGGGGGCGCGCCCATGGCGGCAGGATAGCATTTGCGCGTTGTTTTATCGGCCACAGGTCTTTTTGTCAAACTTGGCCATTTTGACGCATCAAAGTCTTCTATGGGTCTTCCTTCTTCGCCTATGAATTCCTTGAAACCCCCCGCCGCGCAACGTATCCGTCGGTGGGGGGCGGTTCTTTTGTCCCTCCTGGTGGCCCGTCCCGCGCCAACGTCGGTGCCGGGGGGCGGTCAATGGGGCGAGCGCCGTCTCGGTTCGCGCGCGTCCGTCCTTTCAAAGGGTTTCTGGGAAACGGTGCCCGCGGGGCCGGCCCGGCCGACCGTCTCGACAAAGGGCGTGGGCCACGTTCCTTCGGGCGCCCGACCGGTCTTGGAGTCCTTGGCGCCTTTCGGGACCGTTCGGAAAATCAGCTGGATCTCGGACGCGGCGCCGCTGGTGGTGCACCTGCAGGACGTGCACGCCAACGAAGGCGCCCAACGAAACATCGGGCGCGCCGTCGCCCGGCTCATGGAGCGGTCCCCGGTGGACGTTCTGGCGTTGGAAGGGGCGTTCGAGCCGTTGGACGTCGAGCGGTTTCGACGGTTCGCCGATCGGGACGCCGTGGCCACCGTGGCCGACCGCCTTTTGGTCGAAGGACGGATGTCCGGCCCCGTGCACGCTGTGTTGACGTCCACGGCGCCGGCGCCCGCGGTGTGGGGGGTCGACGATTCCGCGCTCCACGCGGCCAACGTCGACGCCTATCGACGCGCCGCGCCCCTGCGGGAGGCGGCCGGCGCCGTCTTGGCGCGGGAACGGGCCGCGTTGGCGGCCGCCCCGGCGCCCGGCGGCCTGCGCACGCTCGATGAGACGGTGGTTCGGTATCACGCCGGGCGGGTGGGGTTGGGCCTTTACCTCGACGCGTTGTTCTCGGCCGCCGGGGACGGCGTGGCCGCGCCCACGGCGCGGTCGTTCCTTGATCTTTTGGCGCGGGAGCGCCGAATGGATTTTCCCGCGGTGGCGGAGGATCGCCGTCGTTTTCTGGAGTCACTGGTCCCGCGTTTGACGCCCAGGGAAAATGATCGCTTGTTGGCCGCGGCTGTGGGCCATCGGGACGGCGCCCTTTCCCACGCCGCCTTTTATGATTTTTTGGAAGACCTGGGCCGATCCAAAGGGGCGGATTTGTCGAGCCGCGCCGCCTTGGGTGAATACGCGCGTTACGTGCGGCAGGCCGACGCCATCGACGCCGCCGCGCTGCACGCCGAACTCCCCCGCCTGGAGGACGCGGCCTATCGCCGGGCGGCCACCGGACCCGCGTCGCGGGCGTGGGCGGGCCTTTCCCGGCGCACAACGCTCTATGAAAAATTGGCGGGTTTCGCCCTGACCCCGCCCGAATGGCACCGTCTTCGGACCGAACGGGGGGCGGCCCCCGCCGGGGTGGATTGGTCCGCTTTTAAGGCGTTTTACGCGCGCGCCGACGATCGGGACCGGGCCTTGGCCGCGGCGGTCGCTCGTTCGGCGCGGACGGCGGCGGCCCGCCGGGTGGTTCTGGTGACGGGGGGGTATCACGCCGCCGGCGTACGCGCGGCGTTGGCGCGGGCGGGGATGTCCGTCATTGAATTCGTGCCCCGCGTGGAGGCGGTGGACGGCCCCGACGGCCTGGCCGCGTTGTCCGTTTTTGACCGGGAGAAGACGCCGCTGGAAAAGCTGTTCCGTGGCGATCGGTTGTTTTTGGCGCCGGCCCCCTTCGCGCGCGAGGATCAGGAACGGGCCCGGGTGGCGGTGCCGCTGGTTCGAGAGTTGCGGGATCCATCCATCGATCACACTGGCGAGGATCGGGACATCGTTGAGTTGGCTTTGTCGGACTCGCCCGCTCTGACGGTGGAGGCGACGGACGTGCCCGGCGGGGCGGCGTTGTCCGTCCACAACGAGACGACGGGCGAGGAGGTCCGCGTGGTCGCCCGTCTGGACGAGGGCGGTCGATTGGTCGACGTCCGTGAAACGCCCGTCGCGCCGGGATGGGGGCGGGTTTTTCGCGATTGGATCGGACGCGGGCGGGAGCCCCGCGCGCGCGTCGCCGGCGCCGGGCTTCTCTTGTGGGGCGACGCGCGGCGTTTGTCGCGGGCTCGGGGGCGATTGTCCGAGGGGCGAGGCGCCGCCTTGTCGGCCGGGGAGCGCCGTCGGCTCGCCCGCGAATGGACGGAGGAGTCGCGTTCGAAGGGGAATTTGAAGGAGTTGGTTTTTCCAAGCCCCGGGCCCGCGCGCAAGGATCTCACCTTGGATCGAGCGTTGCGCGCCGCCGTCGCGTTGTTCCAAGCCGAACGGCCTGCCTCGCGAAACGGACGGCCGATCGAGTTTTGGGCGGTGGATCCCGAGGGGCTGGACCCTCTGGACCGCGGGGTCGCCGTCTGGGAGGATTCGGCGGAACGGCGGGTGTTGCGTTTTCGGCACGGGGACCTGGCGGCGGTTCAACGCGCGCTGTTGATGGAGGAAATCCTTCCCGAGTTCGGGCTGACGGGACCTTCACGCGCCGTTGATCGGGAAATGGCGGCGGCCGTGGCCGAAGACATTTTTTCCAGCGGGATTCACCTCTTGCCCGACGACCCTTGGAACCTCCGCGGGGCGGAGGAAGCGCGGTTTCGCGCCTTGACGCCCGCCCAGACCGACCGGGCGCTGCGCGCCGCGGGGCGGTTGCGGGGGCGTCTGCCCATGATTTTCGCCTCCGGCGGGGCGCTCGCCGAAGAATATTGGGCCGTTCGAACAGAGCGTTTGCGCGACGCGGGCCCGCGCCGCCGACCCACGCTGGAGGGGCTTCTGGGGTGGTACGGACGCGCGCGCGCCGCGGCCCTGCGGGGCGAAGCGGTCGCGGGTTTCGTGGCGCGGGAAGAGGTGCGCGTTCGGTTCCACCGCCTGTCGCAGGAGGCCGGCGTGGCGACCCATCTCGCCCCCCACGGGATGGCTTTCGGGATCCAAGAGGGAGTGTCCCGTTTGGCGGCGGCCTTCGGCCTGTTGTTCCAGGCGCGGGCCGTCGGCGCGGGGGGCTCCGCCGGAACCCCCGCGGTGGTGGACGGGGTTTCCCGGGCGATGATCGATATGTCCGGGCCCTTTATCCTCTATCAAAAACTTCCCAACAGGCGCGACGCCTTTCCCGTGTGGTTGGAGGGGATCCACCGCCGCGTGACGGGGGCCGAGTCCCCCACGGCCAACGGCGATTTTTTTGAATCCCTCGCCCGGGTCCTTCCGGCGAGCGGCGCGGCGTTCGCGCGTCTCACACCCGACTTGGTCGATTCCGCGCGGTTGTATCTGGAGGGCGCCCTTTCCTTCAGCGCCCTTCAGGATTCTTGGGCGGCTCTGTTTCAAACGGCGGGCCTGCCTCCCGAGCAAAGCCTGGGGGGGCAGAGAGCCCTGCTGGTGATGCGCACGCTCGGCACGCCCGTCGGCGAATCCTTCGATCGGGGGGCGGACGACTTGGCCAAGATCCTCGTTGAACAAACGCCCGCGCGTCGCCTGGGCCGCGACGGATGGGACCGGCTGGCCTCGTTGGAAGGCGCGACGGCCGCGTCGGTCTTGACCGATTTATTTTGGTCCCCGACGGTCCCCGACCCCGCGGTGTCGCTGGAGGAGGGCGTGGATCTTTTGTTCGAGTGGGTCGGCGGAGACTCCGAAGCCCTCGACCCGGAATCGGCGCTGCGCGACCACGTCCTGGGCTGGCGTTTGACCCGCGAAGAATCGGCGGCGGCCCTTCCCCGCTTGGAAGCCTTGGCGCGGAACGTTCTCGCCCGGATGGCGCCCACCCCGGCCCACGGGGAGGCCGGCAACAACGTTTTCGAGGACATCAAAAAAGGAACCGTCGATCCGGCGGCGCGGGCGGCGCGGTGGCTCCACGCCCTGGGGTTCCTGGTGTCCCCCGGCCGGTTTGACCCGTTGAACCCGGAGGAGCCCAACCCCGACATGGACCTGCGCGTTTTCGGGAACACGTTTCGCATGGCCGTTTTTTCGGCGGACGCCCTGTTCACCCAAGCGCGCGCCGTGCGCGAGGTGCTGCGTTGGGAGCGGGGGGAGCGGGGGCTGTCGTCCTCCCGGCGCGCCCGCCGGGGGGAGGATCGGTTTCCCTGGACGGGGATCCCGTCCCGCGGGCAATTCCCGGGGATGACGGCATTGGCCGCGGTGGTCGGCGCGGGCCTGTGGGCTCTCCCCGGTTCGGCCTCGGCGGCGGTTGCCCTTCCGGCGTTTGTGGACGCGTTGTGGCCCGCTGTGGCGCTGCTGGCCGGGACGGTTGCGACGATTCACGGTCTGCGGCGCGCGTTCCGTTCGGCCCGGGACGTCCCCCGCCGCGCGGCGAGCGCCCTCGGCGCCGCGGTGGCGGCTCGATCGACGGCGCCCTTGGACGCGCTGTTGGACGAATTGGGCGCCGCGCCGCTGTCCTTGGACGTCGACGGTTCGGCTTACCTTCGGGTGGCGCGCGAACGACGTTGGGAACGTCGGCGAGATTTCGTTGAAGCGGCCCGGACGCTCTTTCGGGGACAGGGCATCGGGACGGATTTCGTGTCTGTTCGCGCGGCACTGGCGGACGTGTTTGCCGGCGATTACCCAATTTCCGCCGACGCGCCGGTCCTTCGTGTCTGGTTGGCCGACGCGGCACTGGCCGGCCGCGTTCCTCGAAACCCCGGCGCGGATGTTTTGATCGTCGCGCTCGACGAGGCCGCCGACCGGACGCTACGGGCCGCCGGGCACGCGCCGGCGTCCGGAAGCGGGTTGGTGCGGGACGGGGCGCTCTCCCTGGCGGCGGTCGAGCGGTTCGCGATTGCGCGGGGGTACGCCCCGGCCCGCTTCGCCGCCTGCCGATTGATGGTGCCCATGTCGTTGCCCGTTCAATCGGACGGCGTGCGCACGGAACTTTTTCAACGGGCGATTGTCGTCTTGATGGACGCCTTGCGCGGCGTGCCCCTGCGGCCGATGGATCTGGACGCGTTGGACCGGGTGGCCCGCGCCATCGCCAGCGCGGCTTAGGATTCATGGGGAACGAACCTTTCGGCGCGTGTTGACAAGGCGCGGTTTCTCTGTTAACTTTTAAACACTATGGCCCACACACACTCCAACGTTCAGCCGCAGAATCGAGACCCGTTCCAACCCCCGCGCGTGAAGCGCAAAATCGTCATCATCAAGCGCGGGATGCAGAGCAAGTTCGTTCTCCTCGTCACGACCTTCGTGTTGATCGCCGTGACGGCCATCGGGGTGGATTTTTATTACCACTTCGGCCGGGAAATCCAGAACTTCATGGATCCCAGCCTCTACGAACTTTTTCAAAAAGACAGTTACATTTTTCTCGTGAAGCTGGCCCTCTACATGGTCGCCGTCACGATCTTTGCGGTGTTCGCCTCCCACAAGCTGGCCGGACCGATTTACCGGTTTGAGCGGTCGGCGCGGGCGGTCGGCTCGGGCGATCTCACCCACCGCGCGCGGCTGCGCACGGGCGACGAGATGATGGAATTCCAGGATGAGTTTAACCTGATGGTCGAGTCCCTCCAGCGGTTGGTGACGCAGGACGCCCACTTGGCCATGCGCGTGTCCAAACAGTTGGGCGAACTGGTCGGCGACCGTCATCTGTCCGCGGAGGCCCACCAGCGCCTGTCTCAAATCAAGTCCGACGTGGACCACCTCCACAAGGGCTTCAAGATTTAACGTCGCCTTGACGTCCGAAACCGCCGCGCCCGGTTCGCCGGGCGCGGCGGTTTTCTTTTCCACCGCGTCGCGCGCCCTCTTGCCCGTGCTGGTGTTGGCCACCACGGGCGCGGCGGGGTTGTCCTTGTGGCGGCGGCCCTCGGCGACGGCGGTGGGCGGCCCGCCTCTGCGGGTGGTGGGGCGCGTGGCGGGCCATCCCCGGGGCGCGACCACCGGTGACGTCGTCGTCGTGAAGGCGGAGTGGCTCCACGAAAGCGGGACGACCCGCGCCGCGGGTGGGCGCTGGCGGGTGTTTCGGCGCGCGCCTTCCCGGCCCTGGGCCTGGGGCGATCGCGTGTCGGTGGAGGGCGTGCCCCGTTTTGTCGAAGCCGGGGAAAACCTCTTGTGGGCATTTCCCGGGCGCGACCGGCTGGTGGACCGGGCGTCCCCGGCGGATCATCGACGCTGGATGGCCGCGGTTCGACAGGCGTGCCGGGCGGCGTTTCGCGCTCGATTAAGCCACGCATCGGCTCCCTTGATGGCGGGGCTCCTCTTGGGGGATCGCCCACCGCCCGGTTCCGCCCTCGCGGCGGACTTTCGACGGAGCGGTACCCTCCACCTTCTGGTGGCCTCGGGGACCAACGTGGGGTTTGTGGTCGCCCTTTGGTGGGCTTTCGTCCGCTGGGGCCTCTGGTGGCCCCGCCGCTGGGCGCTGCTCTCCGTGCCGGCGGTGGCGTTTTTCTACGCGGGGGTCGCGGGCAACGATCCCCCGGTGCTGCGGGCGGCGTTCATGGCCGGCGCCATCGCGATCGCGGCTTTCGTTCGACGGTGGGACCGGCCGCTGCGGGTGTTGTGTGTGTCGGGGGTGGTTTTGGCGTTGGCGCGGCCCGGGGTGTTTTTTCAGGCCGGGTTTCAAATGTCCTACGCGGCGACGGCCGCCCTCCTGTGGGGGTGGGGCCCCCGTTCCGCGGCCGACGATTTGTCGTCGAAGAAGAACGGCCTTCGGGCCCGCGCGGGACGCCTGTGGCGCGCGAGCCTGGCCGCCCAGGTGGCCCTGGCGCCGTTTTTGCTTTACTATTTCGGCCGGTTCTCCTGGGCGGGTATTTTTTCCAATCTGGTGGCGGTGCCGCTGGCGGAGTTGGCTCTGGCGCTGGGGGCGGGGCTGGGGTTTTTTCACACCGTGTGGCCCTCGGCCGCCGGTGTGTTGGTGGCCCCGACGGAAGGGGTTTTGACGGCGCTGGCGGCCTGGGCGCGGGTGTGCGCGCGGCTGCCCGCCGCGGAAATGACGCGATCGCTTTCTCTGGCGGGCGCGATCGCGTTGGGCGGGGGGGTGATCGTGGCGTTCGGCGCGGTTCGATCGGTCCGATATAAAAAAACCGGGTTGGCGGTCGCGGCGCTCTTGGTTCTCGGGGGGCTGTGGGCCGGGGCGCCCCCGTCGCCGGCCTGGCGCGTGCGTTGGCAGGGCGGGCGGGCCCGAAAAATCGTGATGACCCGCGGCGACGAGGTCTACGCCTTGCGCGTGTCGACCACGGGCGCGGGCCCCCTCTGGGACACCGACGGGCAAGGGCGGGGAACGCCCGGCGTCCTTCGTCGGCCGACGGGACCGGGCTACGCGTTCGATATCGACACGCCCGGCGGGCGGGTGTTCGTGGCGGTGGGGTTGAGCCGGGCGCAGCAAAAAGCCTTGTTGCGGGAAGGCCTGGGCCCGGTCGAGATCTTGGGATGGACGCCCGCGGGCCGGGGCCCCCCGTCGGAAGAATTCCTTCGGGCGCTGTCCCCCCGGTGGGTCGTGTATCAAGGGCCGCGTCTGCCCAAGGCCGTTCGGGCCTTGGACCCGCCCGCCGGGGTCCACCGCGCCGGCGCCGCGGGATTGACGGTGGAACTCGACAAAAACGGTTGGCGGTTGACGCCGGGACCGGAACGATAGGCTTTCCGCCGAACCCGCGGGGCGGGGGGATTTAAAATGGGTCCCCCTCGCGTCGGTCACGGGGATTCCCCTTCTTGTTGTTTTTCGATTTTCGCGTTTTTGGCCGCGTTCGGCGAGGGGCGCCCGCCGTCCCGGCGGAAGTGTTAAAATGCGGCCATGAAAACGCCTTCGGTGGGGATCGACATCGTGGACGTGGCGCGAGTCGGGCGGTTGGTGCGCAACGCCCGCTTCATCGAACGCGTTTTTTCCGCCCGGGAGGTCGCCTATTGCCGGGAGAAGAAAAACGCCGCCCAGCATTTTGCCGTCCGCTTCGCCGCCAAGGAAGCCGTCTACAAGGCCCTCGGCATCGCGGGCGTGGGCCACAAAGAAATTTCCGTCCGCAACGCGCCCTCCGGCAAACCCCGGGTGGAGCTGTCTGCCCGCCTCAAAAAGCACGAGCCGCGTTTTTCACTGTCCCTGTCACACACCGCGACGCAGGCGGTCGCCGTGGCGGTCTACACCCCCCGGTGACGCGCCCGGCCTTCGCCGCCTGGTTGCCGGTTCGGCCGCGCGCCGCCCACAAAACCCATTTCGGTCACGTGTTGGTCATCGGCGGGTCGCGCGGGTTGATGGGCGCGCCCCGGCTCGCCGCCGCGGGGGCCCTGCGGGCCGGCGCGGGGCTCGTGACCGTGGCCGTCCCCGAGGCGTTGGAGATGGTGGCCGCGGTGGGCGGGCCCTGGGAAGCCATGACCTTGCCCCTGCCGGACCGGCGCGGCGCCGTGACGGCCGCCGCCGCCGTCGCGGTGCGGGCCTTCCTGGAGCGGCGGGGGGCCACCAGCGTTGTTTTGGGCCCGGGCCTTTCCACCGCGCCGACGGCGCGGGCCTTCGTGAAAAAGTTCTTGGGGTCGACGGCGCTGCCCGTGGTCTTGGACGCGGATGGGCTGAACGCGGTGGCCCGGGGCGCCTGGCCGGCCCGCCGGCCGCCGTTGGTGATGACGCCCCACGCGGGGGAGATGGCGCGCCTGCTGGGCCGTTCGGCCGTGGCGGTGGAAAAAGACCGTCGGGGCGCGGCCCGCGCCGCGGCGCGGCGTTTCGGGGCCGTGGTCGTCCTCAAGGGGCGCGGCACGATCGTGACGGACGGTCGGACGGATTTTGTGTCTCGGGTGGGCAACCCGGGTCTGGCCACGGGCGGCACGGGGGATGTGTTGGCGGGTGTGATCGGCGCGCTGATCGGGCAAATTCACGCCCCATCCCTTCCCGAAGGACTTCGCCGCGCGGCCGCGATCGGGGTCTGGGTTCACGGCCGCGCGGGCGATCGCGCCGCCCGCCGCCTGGGGGAAGGGGCCTTCACCGCGGGGGACGTGTTGGACGCCCTGCCCGGGGCCTTCGCGGACGCGGGTCTCCGTCGTCGATTTTGATATAATAAACCGTCCTCCATGAACCCCCGCCCCGCCCATTTTCGCCTTCCGTGAACGACGCCGCCACGCTCCAAGCCGCGGTTGCCCTTCGTCGGGAAATCCACCGGTGGCCCGAGTTGGGCGGGCGTGAAACCCGCACCACCGCGTTGGTGTCCCGCACGTTGCGGCGCGCCGGCATCGTCTTTCGCCGCGCCCGCCCCACCGGCGGCGTCGCCTGGATCAACGAAGGGCGCGGGCCCTGCGTGGCGTTGCGCGCCGACATGGACGCCTTGCCCCTGCAGGAAAAAACCCCCTCCGCTTTTCGCTCCCGAACGCCCGGCGTCATGCACGCCTGCGGGCACGACGCCCACACCGCCATGCTGTTGACGGCCGCCTTGCGGCTCAAAAAAGAGGGCCTCGGCGTGCCCGGCACCGTCAAGTTTTTGTTCCAGCCCGATGAAGAAGGCTCCAACGGGGCCAAAAAGCTGTTGGCGCAGGGGGCTTTTCGCCGCCCCGCCGTGGACGCGGTATTCGGCGTGCACGTCAACCCCCGACTGCGCGCCGGCACCCTGGGCGTCAAGCCCGGTCCCTTGATGGCGGCGGTCGACCGGTTCACTTTGACGATCACGGGCGAGGGGGGCCACGGGGCCTACCCGCACGAGGGCATCGACGCCGTGGTCCTGGCCGCCCAGGTCGTGACCGCGCTCCAAACGCTGGTTTCGCGCCGCACGGACCCGGTGGAGCCCGTGGTCCTCACCGTCGGCACGATCCACGGCGGCGACCGGTTCAATATTCTTCCCTCCTCCGTGACCCTCACCGGCACGGTCCGCACCTTGTCCGAAAAAACCCACGCGGCGATGCCGGGGTGGATCCGCCGGACGGCGGACGGCGTGGTTCGGGGGCAAGGCGGCCGCGTGGAACTGAACTACGAGGTTTTGGGGCGCGCCGTGATCAATGACCGAGCCATGGCCGCCCTCGCGCGCCGCGCCGCGGTCGAGACGGTGGGCGCGAGGCGCGCCGTGGCCTTGGAAGCGCCCTCCATGGGCGGGGAGGATTTTTCGGAATACCTTCACCGGGCCCCCGGCTGTTTCGTCTATGTCGGGACGGGCGCCGACCTTCGCACGCGCCGCCCCTGGCACCACGGGTCCTTCGCGTTGCATGAGCCGTCGATGTTGACGGGCGTCAAGTTTTTCATGGCGGTCGCCCGTCGGGCGCTGCGGGAGTTGGCCCACTGAAAACGGTCGGGGCCCTGGGCGAGTGGGGGCTGTTGGCCTCCCTGTTGCCGCGTCTCAACCGGGGGTTGGGCCAAGGGATCCCGCTCGGGCCCGGCGACGACGCCGCGCTGTTTCGCGCGGGCGGCGAAACCTGGGCCGTCACGACGGACATGCTGGTCGAGGGGGTGCATTTCCGTCGGCGGTGGACCGGCGGCGCGGACCTGGGCCACAAGACACTCGCCGTCAATTTGTCGGACCTGGCGGCCATGGGCGACGTGGCCCCCGTTTTGGGCGTTATGTCGGCGGGGCTTCCCTCCGGGACGCCCGTGGGGTTCGTGAACGACTTTTACCGCGGTTTCGCCGCCCTGGCCCGTCGGTTCGGGTTTAAGTTGGTCGGCGGCGATACCGTGCGGGCCCCGCGCCTGACGTTTTCGTTGACGGCCTTGGGTCGCGCGCGGGGACCGGTGTTCCGCCGATCGACGGCCCGCCCCGGCGACCTCGTGCTGGTCACCGGCACCCTGGGCGACGCCGCGGCCGGGTTGCGGATTTTGGAAAAACGTGGTCGACCCGCGACGACGGATGAACGGTTTTTGGCGGGCCGACTGCGCCGGCCCACCCCCCGGCTGGTCTGGGCGCGGGAATTGGCTCACGGGGGCGGCGTCACCGCCGGAATGGACGTTTCGGACGGTCTGTGGCGGTCGGTCAAAATCCTGGCCGAATCGTCCGGCGTGGGGATGCGGGTGGACGCGGATCGCCTGCCTCTGTCCCCTCCTTTGCGCCGCTGGGCGGGCCCGCGGGCCCGATCTTTCGCCCTGTCGGGGGGCGAGGATTACGAATTGCTTTTGACCGCCGCGCCGTCATCGACGGCGAAACTGGCGAAACACGGGGCGGTCCGGGTCATCGGCCGCGTCGAACCGGCGCGCTTCGGCGTGCGGGTTTTTGAAAATGGGATTCCACGGGAGGTTTCCTCTGGCTACGAGCACTTTAACGGTTAAAAAGGCCCCGGCCTTGGTCCGGGAAACGAAGAGCGAGGCGGAAACGATCGCCTTGGCGCAGACCGTCGGTCGTTTGTTGAAGCCGGGGGATTGGATCGCCCTGATGGGCGAATTGGGCAGCGGCAAGACGGTGTTCGTGAAGGGTTTGGCCGCGGCGCTTCACGTTCAAGACGCCCCCACCAGCCCGACGTTCGCCATCGTTCAAACCCACCGGCCCCGGAAGGGCGACGTTCCCTTGCGTCATGTCGACTTGTACCGGTTGACCCCGGCCGAAATCCCCGCTTTGGAATGGGAGGAACTGCACGAAGAAGGGGGGGTGACCGCGGTCGAGTGGGCCGAGAAAGGGCAATTTCTTTGGCCGAACCAGGCGGTTCCGGTGCGCATCTCGCACCAGGGGCAGGACACCCGACGGTTCGAATTTTTCGTTTACGGCTCCCGTTCGGAAGAGATCATCAAAAACCTGAAGAGGCTGACATGAAAATTCTCGGCATTGAAACGACCGGCCCCCGCCTGGGCGTTTGCGTTTGGGAAGATTTCCGGGTCCGGGCGGAGAAGACCCTCCCCGACACGGGAACCCACAGCCAGCAATTGATGCCGGCTTTGAACGATGTTTTCAAGAAAGTGCCCTGGGGCCCCCAAGACCTCGACGCGTTGGCGGTCGACGTGGGGCCGGGGCGGTTCACCGGCATCCGCCTCGGCGTGTCGGCGGCCCGCACCCTGTCGCTCACGCTCCAAAAACCGCTCATCGACGTGACGAGCCTCGAGACCCTGGCCGCCGAAGGGTCCGGCTGGCAAACCGGCAAATCGTTTGTCTGGAATTTCCGCGAGGACATGCTCTGCGTCTTGGAGGACGCGCTTCGGGGCGACGTGTATATGGCGGTGTGGCGGTTCCACAAGCTCACCGACAAAAGCCGCCGGGGCGTGCCGTCGGGCCGCTCTTACCACACCTTCGGCCACCACTTCAAATTGGTTCACGCGCCGACCTTGTTCCCCTTCGACCGTTTCCTCCACTTCTTTCAAAACTGTTTTCAGGCGCAGTCCCTTCTGTTCGTCGGGTCGGCCGCTCAACGCTACCGCAAGGAATTGTCCAAAGCTTTCGGCCGGCGGGCGCGGTTCAACCCCGCGGTGATGGACTCGCACGCCTATTGGGTGGCGGCCCTGGGGTCGGAAAAGTTTTTCCGCCGGGAAGTGAAGTCCTACAACCAGGTGCGACCGCTGTACCTCCGCCCGTCCTACGCCGAAGAGGCCGCCGCGGCCCGCTGAGACCCGCGGTGGACCTCCGTCCCTTCGGTCCGGCCGACGCCGCGCCCGCGGCGGACATCGACCGCCGGGCGTCGGCGAGCCCGTGGAGCGCCGATCAGTTTCACCAGGAGTTGTCCCGCCCGCACAGCCGGGGGTGGGCGCTGGCCGACGGTCCGGACCTCCTGGGGTACGCGTTTCTGTGGCGCGTGGCCGACGAGGGGCAGATCGCGAACCTCGCGGTGGCCGAGGCGCATCGACGGCGGGGGCACGGGGCGCGGCTCCTGGATCGATTGATCGACGTCGCGCGCGCCGTCGGGGCCGCGCGCGTCACCCTGGAGGTGCGCGAGGGCAACGGCGCCGCCCGGGCCCTGTACGAAAAACACGGGTTTCGCGTGACGCACCGCCGACCGGCGTTTTACGAAAACCGGGAGGCGGCGCTCCTGATGGAACGGGGGTTGCCGTGAGAAAAAAAAGGTTTCTTTTCGGGTTGCTCGCCGCCGCGCCGTTGTTGGCGGGGGGCGATCCCTGGACTGAAATCCGGGATTTCGGCCGCGCGCGCTGGGAAGCGCGGAGCGGCCGCTGGGACGCGTCCCTTTCCCTTTACCGGGGCCTGGCCGCCCGGCACCCCGATTCGATCGCCGTCCGGCAAGCGCTGGTGGAGACGGCGCTCCGGGCGGGACGGCCCCAGGACGCCTTGGCGGCCGCGCGGGAATGGGTGGCCCTCGACACGACCACCGTCGCCGGGTTTGTGGCTTTGGGCCGGGCCCAGTTGGCCGCGGGGGAAACCGCCGCGGCCCGGACCGCCTTTGATCGGGCGCTCCTCCTCGACCCCGCCAACATCGAAGCCCTGAACTGGGCGTCCAGCCACCGCGAGCGATCCGATCCCACGGCGGCTCGGTCCCTCCTCGAAAAATTCCTGATCGGCAATCCCGAGCAAGACGACGTGCGCGCCCGTTTGGCCGAAATGCAACAGACCCAAGGCGATTTCCCGGCGGCGGAAAAATCCTGGAAAAAAGTGCTGGAACAGGACCCGGACAACCCCGAGGCGCGGATGGCCCTCGCCGGCCTCTATGACGCGCGGGGCGACACAGCCACCGCGGTGGCGGCCTACGCCGCCTACCTCGAGTCCAACCCCGACGACGTCTCCGTCCTCACCCGCCTCGGGCAACTGGAGTACATCCGCGGTCGTTCCGCGTCCGCGCGGGATTCGCTCGACCGCGCCCTGCGCCTCGCCCCGGACAACGAGAGCGCCCTGTTTTGGCGGGCCCTGATCGACCAAGACACGGGGGACTGGGCTTCGGCGGTTGAACGCATGGAGCGCGTGGCGACCGTCAACCGCGATCCGGGCGTGTTGATCCGCCTGGCCGGCGCCTACGCCCGGTTGGGTCGACCCCGGGATGCCCTCCGTGTTTTCAAGCGCCTCCAAAAGTCCCAACCCGACAACCCCGATTTTACCTACACCCTCGCCCTGGCCCACGGGGAGGTGGGGAACGCGCGCTCCGCTCGACGGTGGCTCGCGCGCACGGTGGCCCTCGATCCCGCCCGGACCGAAGCCCATTTCCAGTTGGCGCTGGCCTGGGACAAAGCGGGGCAATTTGAGAAAGCGGTGCCGAGCTTTCGCCGTGCCGTTGTCCTCAATCCCGAACACCACATCGCGCTCAATTACCTCGGCTACAGTTGGGCGGACCGTGGGGAGAATCTGGACGAGGCCCTGCTCCTGGTTCGCCGCGCCGTCGCTTTGGACCCGGACAACCCCGCCTACGCCGATTCCTTGGGGTGGGCTTTTTTTCGATTGAACCGAACCACCGAGGCCGTCGCCGTGCTCGCCGCGGCGGCGCCGAAAGCCGATGACGCCGTGGTGTGGCGCCATTACGGTGACGCGCTGGAACGTCTGGGGGACCCCGCCGCCGCGCGTCGCGCCTGGCGGGAAGCGTGCTTGGCCGACCCGTCCGACCGGGATTCCCGTCGGCGTTTGGGGCCCGGCGGCGCGCCGGACGACGTGAGCGACCTGTCGACGCCGGGGGCGCTCTTGCGGCGCGCCGGGGAGAACTTCCGCCCCTTGAAAGTCCTCTCCGGGATCGCCGCCGTCGCGGGCCGTGCCGACGAAAACACCCCCGTGCGCGGGTCCGCGCTGTTTTATTTCGCCCGCCCCGATCGCTTTCGGTTCGAGGTCCTGGGACCGCTGCTTGCGGCCGAGATGGTTCTGGTGTCCGACGGAGGGCGAACGCGCTGGTCGCCTTCGGGGGCGGTGGGGACCGATCCGGGCCCGTGGCTGAAGCTGTGGGGAGAGGTCTTTTCGGGGGCGGTGTTCGCGCGGTTCGGCGAGCGAGGCGTTTCGGTCCGCGTTGAAAACGAGCGCCTCGTTTATCGCGGACCGGCCGGACGGCTCCTCCTCGACGCGCGAACCAAAACCCCTGTTGAAATCGCGGTTCCGGACGGCGCGGGCGGCGAAACGCGCCTTGCTTTTTCGGATCCCCGGGAGGTCGGGGGTGTTTGGCTGCCCCAATCCTTGACGGTGCGGGCCCCCGGCGGTGTCGCCCTGTCGTTTCGATTCTCCCGATTGGCCGTCGCCGAGTCGATCAACGACGACGTCTTCCGGCTGGATCCATGACCCTGTCCCAACCGTCGCCGGCCAAGGTCAACCTGTTCCTGGAAATCCTCGGCCGGCGGCCCGACGGCTATCACACCCTGGACACGATCTTTCAGGAGATTTCCCTGGCCGATCGGCTGACGGCCGCGCCCCGCCGGGACGGGGGGGTGAGCCTCTCGTGCTCCGACCCGTCCCTCCCCGTCGACGAAAAAAACCTGGTGCGCCGCGCCGCCGACCGTTGGGCGGCCGTTTGGGGGCCGGTGGGGGTGACCTTTCGTTTGACCAAAAAGATTCCCGTGGGGGCGGGCTTGGGGGGCGGGTCGGGCAACGCCGCGACGGCGCTGCGTCTTCTGGACCGGTTGACGGGTCGCCGGGCTTCGGACCGCGCGCTGCGGACCTTGGCCCGTGGTTTGGGGGCCGACGTCCCGTTTTTTCTGCGGGGCGGGCTCGCCCGGGCGCGGGGCGTGGGGGAACGCCTGTCGCCTTTGACGACCCGGCGCCGGGCCCCGTTGTGGTTCGTGCTCGTGTTTCCGCGCGTTTTTTCCTCGACGGCGGACGCTTACCGCGCGCTCCGGTTTCCCTTGACGGGTCGGCGTTCGTGCCTTAAACTGACCCGAGCCCTGCGGGCGGGGGAATCCCCGCGTCTGTGGGCCTCGTGGCTCTTTAACCGGTTGGAGGAAGTGGTGTTGCCGCGTCTCGCCCCGGTGGCCGAAGCGAAGGGGGCGTTGATCGCGGCGGGCGCGTTGACCGCCCTGATGTCGGGGTCCGGTTCGTCTGTTTTTGGATTGGTCAACGACGCCGCCCACGGGCGCCGCGTGAAAGCGGCGCTGCCGCGCGGCATCGGGGACGTCTGGCTCGTCCGTTCGGTGGATCGGCCGTGACCGTCGCCCGTGCCGCCCGGAGCCCCTCCACCGTCGCCGAGGGGAGAGTTTATGGAGATCAGCGAGATTCGCGTCACCTTGCGCAAGGAAGACAAGCTCAAGGCCTTCGTCACCGTCACGTTCGACAAATGTTTCGCCGTCCGCAACATGAAAATCGTGGACGGGGAGAAGGGCGTCATGCTCTGCATGCCCTCCCGGAAATTGCCCGATGGGACGTTTAAAGACGTGGCTCATCCCATCAACGCCGATTTTCGCTCCTACCTCGAACAGCGCATATTTGCCGCTTACGAAGAGGAAGTGAAACGTTCCGCCAACGGAACGTCCCCCGCCGAATAAGTCCCGGGATTTGCTAAAATCCCGCTCCGTCGTTCCCGTTCCGACATTTCCCGATTTTTGGGGCGTCGCCAAGTGGTAAGGCAACGGCCTTTGGAGCCGTCATTCCTAGGTTCGAATCCTAGCGCCCCAGGTTTTTCGCTTCCGCCCCCTTGGGTGTGGCGACGCGTTGGGCGGAATAGATCCCCGCGTGCCCGCTGAAGACGTAAGCGATGAAGACGGCCAGGGCGAAGTAAACCGCGTTTTCCTTCCCGAACAGTTCCAGCCCCAGCACCACCCCCGCCAGGGGCGTGTTGGCAGCGGCCGCGAACACCGCCACAAACCCCAACCCCGCGAAGAGATCCACCGGCGCCGCCAAAAGCGGGGCCAGCGCGTTTCCCAGTGTGGCTCCGACGAAAAAGAGAGGGGTCACCTCGCCTCCTTTGAATCCCGCCGCGAGCGTCACCGCGGTGAACAATGTTTTCCAAAGCCAACTCCAAGGGGTGGCGCCTCCGCCTCGGAAGGCGGACAGGATCGTCACGGCACCGGGGTCGGCGGGCGGGGCGTCGACCCCCAGGCCCAGGTAATCCCGGGTGCCCAGGAAAAAAGTGAGGGCGATCAACACAAGACCGCCGACCACCGGTCGCGTCCAGGCTCTGTGAAAGCGACGGTGAAAAAAATCGCGTATCCCGTGGGTCGCGAAAACAAAGAAAGCGGCGGCCAAACCAAAGGCCACCGCCGCGATCAACACTTTGCCGGCGATGACGGGGGATAAGGGGGGAAGAGCCGCCAGGTGTTGGTGGTAGTTGGTGTGGTGCGTTCCCCAGGCCAGGCAGGCCCAGTGGCCGACCACCGCCCCCCAGAGACAGGGCACGAGGGGTTCGTAATTCAATCGACCGATGGCCGCGACTTCCAGAGCGAAGATCGTGCCCGCGATGGGCGTGCCGAAAACGCCGCCGAACCCGGCGGCGACTCCGGCCATGAGCAGGGTTCGGGCGTCTGTGGCGCGCAATTTGAACAACCGGGCGAAAAAGGCCGCCACGCCACCGCCCATTTGCACCGCCGTCCCCTCCCTCCCGGAGGAGCCGCCCCCGAGGTGGGTGATCAACGTGCCGATGAAGACCAAAGGCGCCATGCGGCGAGGAACGCCGCCCCCGGGCGTGTGGATTTCTTCGATCAATAGATCGTTGCCGCGGCCCGCGTTCCGCCCCCAGCGCGCGTACAACACGTGCACCACAACCCCCAACACCGGCAGGGCGAAAAGCAGCGCGGGGTGCCGTCCTCGCAGGGCCGTCGCTTGGTCGAGGCTCCAAAGAAAAAAGGCGCACGCCGATCCCACGGCCACCGCCACGGGGGTGGAAAGGAGGATCCATCGAATCACGTGCCACGCCACGGTGCGGGACGGCAGGGGGAGCGGTCGATGGGGCATGGGGGAGACATTTTATCAAACGCGCCCGGGCATTGAGTGTCGGTCGAACACCAGAAGCCCCGGAGGAGAACAAAGATCCTTATCAATAAAGTATATAATGACCCATCCGATTTAAGAGGTGATCCCATGCCCAAGCCGTCTGAGAAAGCCCCGACCCACAACGATGTCTTGAAAGAAACCGCCGCCCTGGCAAAAACACTTTTGGCCGCGCTCAAGGAATACAAAGACAGCCCCGCCGTTCGCAAGGCGGTGCGCGACGCGGTGTCCGGGTTGCGCGAGGCCGGCCGCGAAATGGCCGAGGCTCTTGAAAAGACGCGTCACGCCCCGGCCAACGCACGTCTTGAAGCCACGGTCAAGAAAGCTCTTTCGGGGGGCCGGGCCCAGGCGGAGCGGTCCATCGGGAAATACCGAGCGGCTTTGGCCGACGGGCTGGTCAACCTCAGTCACCAGCTGGACCGGTTGGCCGATCGCGTCAAATCCCGGAAAGGCTAAGCCGTGACCGAACCGACCCCTTCCGCGCCGGCGACTCCGGCTCCGCCGACAGGACCCGCGGTGGCCGCGCGAATCAAGCGCTTTGCCATGAAATGGTTCATTTTGGTGACCTTCGCCACCGTCGTGGGAGCGGTTCTGTGGACGTGGGGGTCGTTGACCTTCGTCTATTCCAAGGGCGAACGCGCGGGCTACGTGCAAAAGTTTTCGAAGCGCGGGTGGGTTTTTAAAACCTGGGAAGGCCAACTGGCCATGGTCAATCTTCCCGGGGCCATGCCCGAAATCTTCGAGTTCACGGTGCGTGACGCCGCCACGGCGGTGCGCATTGAACAAACCATGGGCCGCCGTGTGGCGGTCACGTATCACCAGCACCGGGGCATTCCCAGCCGAATTTTCGGTGACACCCAGCACTTTGTGATCAATGTTACGCCGGTGGAAGACATCTCCCCCGTCGCGCCCGCTCAGCCCGTGGCCCCCGTCCTCCCCACCCCACCGCCCGGCGCCCCCACGACGTAAGTCGGACCCCGCGTTTGCGCCTTTTGCCGGGTATTTCCCCGGATCCGGATTGTTACAATTTTGTTACAAAACGTTAAGGTGAACATATAGAGAGGGGGGCTAGACTAGTAGCGGTCCGGCAAAGCCGGCCAACTATGACCTCCCGTTCAAAAAAGACGTCCGGTGTGACGCGGGCCCTGGTTTCGGGCTTGGCGGCTGTTTATTTTCTCACCAACGTCGCCGCCGTACACGCCGCTGAAAATAATTTCTGGAGTGAACGCCGTCGGGCGGCCAGCCTCCAATGGGGTGAACCCGACGCCGCGACTCCGTCGCGCGGCGGCGATCTCTACGCGCGCCTTCCCACGGCGCCGTCCCAGGGACCCGATCTTTCTTCCTTGTGGGAACAACCGGTTCACCGGGTGTCCCAAGACCTGGCGCAATCGTCCACCGCCCACATCGCCCGGGCGCCCGACACCCGCCTGATGGCCGTGGCCCAGGCGGTCGCGCCCTTCGGCCAAGTCCGCCGGGTGAAAACCGCCGGCGCACCCGAGGGCCCGCTCGTCCTCCATATCCAAGACGTTCACGGCAATGTTGAAGCCCAGCGCAACATGAGCGGCATGGTTCTTGCCTTGGCCCAAAAACAGAGTCCCTTGGTGGGTTTGGAAGGCGCGACCGGCGCCTTCGACACGGATTCCTTCCACGCCTATCCCGACGCCGACATCGTGAAGAGCGTCGCCGACTTTTTCCTGGAAAAAGACCTGATCGGCGGTCCGGAACACGCGGCCCTCGTCGCGTCGAAGTCGATCACGCTGTGGGGCGTGGAAGATCCCGCGCTCTACCTTTCCCACGTCGACGCGGTCAAGGCGTCGTTGGCCAGCCGGGCCCGGGCCGACGCCCTGGCGGCCGAATGGACCGCCGTCATTGAGGAATTAAAACAGAAGCATTTTTCGTCCGCCCTGCGCGACTACGACAAAAATCAATCGCTCTACGAGCAAGACAAGCGCGGCCTGGGCGAGTATGTCGAAACGCTGAAGGGTTTCCACAAAAGCGGCACCAAATCCACCGACGCGCTTCCCAACGTTGAAAAACTTCTGGTCGCCGCGCGCCGCGAGAAAACCATGGACTTCGACACCGTCGAAAACGAGCGCCGGTCCCTGGTCGAGGGGTTGGCCGCGCGATTGTCGGTGCCGGAACTTCAAGACCTTGTCCGCCGCAGCCTGGATCTGAAATCGGGGGCCATAAGCCAGCGGGCCTACCAAACCCATCTCCGGGCACTGTGCGCTCGCCACCAACTCGACCTCTCCCGCTATCCGCGTCTCACGGATTACATGACGTACGTGGCCGACAGCGAATCCATCGAGCGCGACGCGCTCTTGGACGAGCTCGCCCGTCTTGAAACGGCGGCGCAGGACGTCCTCGTTCAAACACCGACTCATCGGGCCCTGGTGACCCTGTCCCGGGATTTGTCGCGCTTTAAAAAAGTGATCGCCAACGAAATGACGCCCGCCGATTGGTCCGCGTACGAGCCGCGCCGGGCCGAAATCGCCAAAATGGGGCAGCGCCTCGGCGAGGTGGCCGGCGGCCGGGCGGTGCCGGGGCCGGCGGACTGGGACGCTTTCATAGGGCCCTACGAGGGCTTTTGCCGCAAAGCCCTGGCGCGCAACGCCGCCCTGGCGGATCGGCTTCTCGAAAAAATGAAAACCGACCGCAAAACGACGGCGGTGCTTGTGGCGGGCGGTTTCCACACCGACGGGTTGGTCGATTTGCTCGCGGCCCGCGGGGCCACGGTCGCGGTGTTGACGCCCAAAATCGGCCCCGTCGACGGGACCGCCAACTATCTCGACGTGTTTTCCCGCGACCCCCTGCCCGTGGAGGAAATTTTCGCCGGTGAGCCCATCGCCCTCAAAGCCATTTGTGGATTGGCCGGCGGTGCGTTGGCGGGGGAGCAAACGGCTCGCGTCCACGCCGCGGTGGCCGGCAAAACGCTGATGGTCGCTTTGGAGGATCTGCGGGGGCTCGGCCACGGCGCCCGGATGATTATGCGTGAGTTGCGCGAGCGATTGCTTGCCATGGCCCAAGAGGTGACCGGACTGGCGCTCATTCAGCCTCAGGTCCACGCGGTCGGCGCCGATGGATTGACGTTCTCCTATCGCGCGCCCAACGGTCGAGAAGAAACCGTTCAATTTCGCTCAGCGGACGATGGAGTCACCGCCAGCGGGTCGCGAAAGACCGGACCGATGGCGTGGTTGCGGGGTGTTTGGGCGATTGTGTCCCGCCCGCGACCCGCCGGCCCATCTTCGGTTTTGGCGTCAAAAGCTCTCCCGGTGAGCGAAGGGAGCTTTTTCCAAGTTCGTGAAATTGATCCTGGAAAACTGGCCAAAGAAGTCAAGGAGGTGGTTGGTCCCCGGGGGGATGTGCAATATCGCCTTTCCGAATCGGACCGGGAGCGGCTTGCCCAATTGACTGTTGAATACGCCGATCGAATCCGCGAATCCGTCGCTCAAGCGAGCGGGGGCCGGGTGGTTGTCTCTCGATTTGAACGGAAGGGACGTGTGCTCTTGGTCGACCGCGCTCCGGGGGCACCGCGAACCACGGAAACGGCCGACGATCGAAAGGCGTACCTCGACGCGATGCGAGGCGCCGACAACGCCCTCGGCCTGGATGGGCTCAACGCCCCGATTTACACACCGGACGGTTGGCGGATCCACGTGGACCGGGGATCCCAAAATCTTTTCTACTCCGAAGACGGCAAGACCGTGACGTGGATTGATCCCGTGACGGTTTGGCCTCCCGCCGACCGACGCCTCACGGTCTCCCCCGAAGCCACGGTGGTCGCCGCCCCTTCCGCAACAAACCTCCTCATGAAGGAATGGGGGGTCGCCTGGCGCGAGAGTTTCGGTTTCCTCCGTCCTCTCGCCTTCCATCGGGCCCATTCCACTTGGACAGGCGCGCAGCGGGCGCTGGGGGCGTTGTTGATCGCTGGGATGTGGGTGGTTATGGGGGAGACGGCGTCCGTTTTCCTCGACTGGGCCCAGCGGTCCTGGGGGGCCCCGTTGGTGCCTTCCTTGGCTCTTGGGCTCGCGCTGGGGTGGGTCGTAACGATTCCACTGCACGCGGGATGGAATCTTGCCGTGGAAGGCGTCAACGACGTCCTGGCCCGCCGTGGGGTCTCCACCCAGTTGCCGCGGTTGTCGGTTCACGAAGACTTGGCCGAGGAATTCGAAGCCGTCGAGTCAAATCTAAAGATCCTGCGGGAAGGCGTCGCCCTTTTGGACAAAGGGAAGGGACATTCCGGGATTCGTCTTCAAGTCGTCGAACTCTATTTGCAGTCCATTGACCGTCTCACGCGGCTGATGGCCGACATGGAGAAATACCTTCCCAAAGGCAATGTTCAAAAATTCCGATCACGGCTTTTTCAAAATCAGGATTGGCTTCCCTCCGCTGGGAAAATCATCGGGTTCATCGATCTTGTCGGACGCGAGGGCAATTTCCAGACCGCCCACGGGTTTTTAGGGCAGATCTCCAAATACCCGGATTTTGTTACCCCGTTGGATGCCGCCCGCTTGAAAGAAACCCAGAACGGCTTACGGCGGGAGGCCCTGCGGGTGGAAACACAACGGATGAAAGGGACCCGACCGAACGGCAAACAGGTTCGCGCCATCGCTTCAACCTTGGCGCTTACCAAAGCGCAAGAACACTGGTTGGACGTTTACGCCGCGTTGGAGCGGGAGGGGGTGGAGGTTTCTTTCGAGCGGATGGCGGCGGTGGGAAAACGGAGCTCGGCCGAATACCAACGGCTTTGGGACGAGGATCTCGGCGAAATGCTCGCGGACAATTGGAACGGCGCGGTGAAGCCGCTGCCCGGGGACGCGACGTTGAGGGACGATCTGGAAGCCGCGCTGGAAATCCATTCCGAAGAAGAGCCAACCACGGAGGGCTTCCTCAAACAATGGCCGACTCCGGAGGATTTTGCCCGGCAGATCGCCAGAACGGCCAACGTTTCGGAACCGTTGGCGGCGATGTGGTTGAATCTCGCTAAAAAAGGGGAATACGCAAAACTGGTGAAACGTCTGACCTCGGCGTCCCCTATGGTCATTGTCGATCAGGAAGGAGTGGAATGGCGGGTGATGTCGCCCCCGGGGGTGTTTGAAAAATTCAAGCCCTCCATGGCGGACACCGTTTCCCGATTGGCGCGAAAATTGATTGAACTGGGGGACGGCGCCCAAACGCGGGGCGCCGAATACAGCCGGCGGGGCATTTTGCGCGAGAAGTGGGCCACGAGCTGGTGGATTTTCGGAAAAAAGTTTTCCGATCAGAAGACCTTGATGATTTATTGGTTCGGCAGCGGGGCGGAGGCGCACGCCCCCGGCGATTCCTACGCCGCCAATAAAGATGTTGAGCGCAAGGTTTTTGAAAATGCCGATCATTACGACTTTTCCAACGCCGTGGCCGTGATGTCGGATCTGACGGAAGCGCGGGTCAAATCCCCTCCGGCGGGGGCCTGGCCGCGGGGGGTGGACTGGCTCAAAGCCCGGGGGCACGACACGGCGTCCGCGATCCGGAAAGCCCCTTGGATCGAGTCCGGACTTTTCTCGGTGGCGTTTCTCATCCCCTTCGCGTTGGCGATGGCCGGGGTCGACGGATCGACCTGGGCGGCGGGTGGGGTTTACTCTTTGATGAATGCCTACTTCGGGCTTCAGCACACCCGCGCCTACCGATCCGTGTCTGGCCAATGGGTGGAGGGCCCCTCCAGTTGGAGGACCAAAGCGTGGCTGGCGGCGGTGGGGATGGTGGTGCACCTGCCGCTCTTGGCGTTGGCCTTAAATCCGTTGACGGGGCCCATCGGCACGCTGGCGATGTACGCGGGGGGGGCTTTGGCGAGCGTGGCCCTGCACCGGCTATACAACGCGATCGCCGCCAAGACCGGCTGGCCCGCCGCGACACGCGTCACCGGCCCCGCTGTTGAGCGAAAAACCCGAATACAAAACATGATGCGCACGTTGATTCAATTCAGCAAAAGGGTTGGCAATAATACTTCCCCGGAAACCCCCGAAGAAGCCGCGGCTATTGAAAACGCCACAGCGGTTCAAATATACCGGGGATTGAGCAACCTCGGCCAAAGGAATCCCCAAGGCAGTCAGTGGCGAATCGCCTTGTCCCTTGAAGAACGGCGCTCTTTGCTGTCCTTCCTTTTGGCGGAGATGGAATTGCTCAACCGTCTTTTGGTGAAGGCCACCAACGATTTGGCGGCCATCGATAGCCAAAGATCCTTTGCCGGCAACCCTCTGGTAAAGACTTCGGAATCGAATCGCCTGCGAACGGAGATAAAGGGCATTCATCAAGAGATATTGCCGGCGCTCCAAATTGTGGGTATGTTGGGCGAGGGGGCCGATAGGGAATTTCGGGACAGCCTGATTTACAGGATGGTGGGGATTGTCAGCCACCCGATGGTGGATGTCAACCTCAGAGAGTCTTTTTCGCGTTTCTTGGCGGAGCGGATGATCCGGGACGACGATTCTGTCGCCGGGGAAGTGCTGTTCGATTCGCTGGTTCCCGCCGAGACGTCCTTGCCCGGGGGACGGGAATTTTGGAAAGCGATTTTTACGGACGCTTGGCCCGTGGGCGAGACCCCCAGCCGGCTATTCTCCCTTTTGCAAGCGGACAATCGCACCCATCGCCGTCTGGGGTTGGCGCTCCTCTCCTTCCATGGGAACGCCGAAGAGCGGTTGGCCAACTTGATCCAGTCCTCCGAGGTCCCCACCGCTTTTCGTTTGGCGGCTTTGAATCGGTTGACTCAAATGCCCAAAGTGAGCGAAGCCACGATTCAAAATATTTCATCCCTTGTGAAAAGCGCGGAATTTATTCGGGCGACCGAATCCTACCTCACAACGCAAGCGGACGATTCGCAATGGACGGCGGACCTGTTTGAGTCCCCCCTCTTCGCGGCGGAAGACGGCAAGGCCTTTTTGACCGGGGTGGCTGTCCTGTTGGGTGGGAAGCTCGACATGGCCGATTGGTCCCATTTTCAATCGGTCGGCAGAAATATTGACCAGGCCCGCTTTTTGTCGTTCTGGGATAACGCCCACGCGCAGATGTCTTTCGGCGGGAGCATGTTTCGAAGTTATTACGGCGGGGTAAAATATTCGGGCCGCCTTCTCACAATGGTGGCCGCCCACGAGATGGTTCACGCGTTCCTTCAATCCGAGAATTTCGGCTACGAAACCGTCACTCAAAAGCGGTTTCACGAATACATGTCGGACATGGGCACCGAGAGCATTCGCGACACTCTGCGTTT
>Ga0268298_10000132_pt1 | contig 93379 bp, 68 predicted proteins | sample WWTPWeurt_MetaG_FD_194462 | JGI IMG/M metagenome (GOLD analysis project Ga0268298, IMG submission 194462) | Activated sludge microbial communities from WWTP in Nijmegen, Gelderland, Netherland - WWTP Weurt | ecosystem: Engineered > WWTP > Aerobic digester > Activated sludge | place...
CCGCAGGCCGAAGGAGCAGCCCCGGCATTGTTGGATATGGCTGCATTGCAACCACCGGAAGAAGTGGTAGAAGCCAACCACGCAGTGTAAGCTGCATTGATGGCCGCTTGTGTTTGGCAAGCTGCTTGATTGTTGTTGGTCGCGCAGGTAAGCACCACCGGTGGAGCCGCGGTCACGGTGAAAGAAGCCGAACAAGTAACAGGCCCTTGGCAAGTTGAAGTGACCGTCCAGGTCACGGTGGTAGAACCACCGCAAGCATTGGGCGCACCTACATTGTTATTGGAAATGGCCGCATTGCAACCGCCAGAGAAACTAACAGATGTTAGCCAAGCATTGAAAGCAGAGTTGACCTGAGTTTGAGTCTGACATGCATTCAAAGTTTGGTTTGCAGGACAATTGAGCACCACATTTGGAGCTGCAGTCACCGTAAACACTGCCGAACAAGTGACATTGGCTTGACAAGAGGAGGTTACGGTCCAGGTTACGGTAGTCGAACCACCACAAGCAGGAGGAGCGGTACCACCAGAGTTGGACATGCTCGTGTTGCAACCGCCGCTGAATGATGCCGTTGCCAACCAAGCGGTGAATGCAGCATCGACAGCCGATTGGGTTTGACAAGCGGCCACGGTTTGGTTGGTAGGACAATTGAGCACCACATTTGGAGCGGCTGTCACGGTAAAGACTGCTTGACAAGTGACATTGGCCTGACAAGAAGAAGTCACTGTCCAGGTCACAGTGGTGGTACCACCGCAGGCAGGAGGCGCAGCACCGGCATTGTTAGTCATGCTGGCATTGCAACCACCGCTAAAGCTGGCTGTAGCCAACCACGAAGCAAAGGCAGCATCGACAGCCGATTGGGTTTGGCAAGCGGCCACGGTTTGGTTGGTAGGACAATTGAGCACCACAGCTGGTGCATTGGTTACGGTAAAGACTGCTTGACAAGTGACATTGGCCTGACAAGAGGAGGTCACGGTCCAGGTCACGGTGGTGGAACCACCGCAAGCAGGAGGAGCCCCGGCATTGTTATTGGAGATGGCTGCGTTGCAACCACCAGAGAAACTAACAGTTGTTAGCCATGTATTGAAAGCATTGTTGATAGCGGTTTGTGTTTGACAAGCCGCTTCGGTTTGATTGGCAGGGCAAGTCAAGACGACTGCCGGCGCATTGGTCACGGCAAACACTGCCGAACACGTGACATCAGTTTGACAGGTGGAGGTGACCGTCCAAGTCACCGTTTTTGATCCACCACAAGCTGGAGGAGCAGAACCACCGTTGTTTGAAATCATGGCATTGCAACCGCCCGTAAAGGTGGCTGAATTGAGCCATGCATTGTAAGCTGCATCAATGGCCGATTGGGTTTGACAAGCTGGTTGCGTTTGATTGGTTGCACATATCAAATTTATTGCAGGTGCATTGGTTACAGTAAATACCGCAGAACAAGTGACATCGGTTTGACAAGTTGATGTTACTGTCCAGGTAACGGTTTTCGACCCGCCACAAGCTGGAGGAGCAGAACCGCCGTTGTTGGAAATCATGGCGTTGCAACCACCGGTGAAAGTAGCCGAAGTGAGCCAAGCATTGTAAGCTGCATCAATGGCTGATTGCGTTTGACACGCTGCTTGTGTTTGGTTAGTGGCACAAGTTAAATTCACAACTGGCGCATTGGTTACGGTAAATACCGCAGAACAAGTTACGGGGCCTTCGCAAGTTGAAGTGACGGTCCAGGTTACTGTTTTCGAACCACCACAAGCAGGAGGAGCAGAGCCACCGTTGTTGGAAATCATGGCATTGCAACCACCCGTGAAGGTAGCTGAATTGAGCCAAGCATTGTATGCTGCATCAATAGCCGATTGGGTTTGGCAAGCAGCTTCAGTTTGGTTGGTGGCGCAGGTTAAATTTACAGCTGGAGCATTGGTTACGGTAAAGACCGCAGAACAAGTGACCGGACCTTCACAAGTTGACGTCACGGTCCAAGTCACTGTTTTCGAGCCACCACAAGCAGGAGGAGCAGAACCGCCATTGTTGGCTATCATGGCGTTGCAACCACCGGTGAAGGTTGCTGAATTGAGCCAAGCATTGTAAGCTGCATCAATGGCCGATTGCGTTTGACAAGCAGGCTCTGTTTGATTGCTTGCACAGGTTAAATTCACTGCAGGAGCATTCGTCACTGTAAAGATTGCTTGACAGGTGACGTTTGGTTCACAAGTTGAAGTGACCGTCCAGGTTACCGTTGTAGCGCCACCGCATGCAGGTGGAGCTCCTGCATTATTATTGCTCATGGTTGCATTGCAACCACCACTAAAACTTGCGGTTGCTAACCATGCGACAAACGCAGCATCGACGGCTGATTGTGTTTGACAAGCGGCCACGGTTTGATTGCTTGGACAATTGAGTACAACAACCGGCGCATCCGTTACCGTAAATACCGCCTGACAAGTGACATTCGCTTCACATGAAGAAGTTACTGTCCAAGTCACGGTGGTGGAGCCACCGCAGGCAGGAGGAGCTCCGGCATTGTTGTTGGAAATGGCAGCGTTGCAACCACCAGAGAAACTAACAGTTGTTAGCCACGTATTGAAAGCATTGTTAACAGCCGTCTGGGTTTGGCAAGCGGCCACGGTTTGGTTTGCAGGACAATTGAGCACCACAGCTGGTGCATTGGTTACGGTAAATACTGCTTGGCAAGTCACATCGGCCTGACAAGAGGAGGTCACGGTCCAGGTCACGGTGGTGGAACCACCGCAAGCAGGAGGAGCCCCGGCATTGTTATCCGAAATGGCAGCGTTGCAACCACCAGAAAAACTAACAGTTGTTAGCCACGTATTGAAAGCATTGTTGACAGCCGTCTGGGTTTGGCATGCAGCCACGGTTTGGTTTGCAGGACAGTTGAGCACCACGGCTGGTGCATTGGTTACGGTAAAGACTGCTTGACAGGTTACATCGGCCTGACAAGTGGATGTAACGGTCCAGATGACGGTTTTTGATCCACCGCATGCGGAAGGCGCTAAACCGCCGTTATTGGAAATCATGGCGTTGCAACCACCCGTAAAGGTGGCCGAATTGAGCCAAGCATTGTAAGCTGCATCAATAGCTGATTGTGTTTGACAAGCTGGTTGCGTTTGATTGGTCGCACAAGTTAAATTCACCGTTGGTGCATTGGTCACGGTAAACACTGCAGAACATGTGACATCTGCTTGACAAGTAGAAGTGACTGTCCAAGTTACCGTTTTAGATCCACCGCAAGCAGAAGGAGCAGAACCACCATTGTTGGAAATCATGGCATTGCAACCGCCGGTGAAGGTAGCTGAATTGAGCCAAGCATTGTAAGCTGCATCAATAGCAGATTGGGTTTGGCATGCAGCTTCGGTTTGATTGGTCGCACAAGTCAAACTGACAGTAGGTGCATTGGTTACGGTAAATACCGCGGAACAAGTTACGGGGCCTTCGCAAGTTGAAGTGACGGTCCAGGTGACGGTTTTGGATCCGCCACAAGCAGGAGGAGCGGATCCTCCATTGTTGGAAATCATGGCATTGCAACCACCGGTGAAAGTAGCCGAATTGAGCCAAGCATTGTATGCTGCATCAATAGCCGATTGGGTTTGACATGCGGCTTGTGTTTGGTTAGTGGCGCAGGTTAAATTCACAGCTGGTGCATTGGTCACGGTAAATACTGCAGAACACGTAACGGGTGTTGTGCAAGTTGAAGTAACAGTCCATGTGACGGTTTTTGCCCCACCACAGGCTAATGGAGCTGAACCTCCGTTGTTGGATATCATCGCATTGCAACCACCTGTAAAGGTGGCCGAATTGAGCCAAGCATTGTAAGCTGCATCAATAGCCGATTGCGTTTGACATGCCGCCTGAGTTTGGTTGGAAGGACAAGTCAAAACGACCGCAGGAGCATCAGTAACTGTGAAGACTGCCTGACAAGTAACATTTGGTTCACAAGTTGACGTGACCGTCCAGGTCACCGTAGTGGATCCGCCGCAAGCTGGTGGAGCAGAACCACCCGAGTTGGACATGCTTGCATTGCAACCGCCGCTAAAGCTAGCTGTCGCCAACCATGCGGCAAACGCAGCATCCACGGCAGATTGTGTTTGACAAGCGGCCACGGTTTGGTTGGTAGGACAATTGAGTACAACAACCGGTGCATCCGTTACCGTAAATACCGCTTGACAGGTGACATTCGCTTCACAAGTGGAAGTCACTGTCCAAGTCACGGTGGTGGATCCACCGCAGGCAGGAGGTGCTCCTGCATTGTTGTTGGAAATGGCCGCGTTGCAACCACCAGAGAAACTAACGGTTGTTAGCCATGTATTGAATGCGTTGTTGACAGCCGTCTGGGTTTGGCAAGCTGCAACGGTTTGGTTTGCAGGACAGTTGAGCACCACAGCTGGTGCATTGGTTACGGTAAAGACTGCTTGACAGGTTACATCGGCCTGACAAGTGGATGTAACGGTCCAGATGACGGTTTTGGATCCACCACAAGCAGGAGGCGCAGAACCACCGTTGTTGGAAATCATGGCGTTGCAACCACCTGTGAAGGTAGCTGAATTGAGCCAGGCTGCATAGGCAGCATCAATGGCTGATTGGGTCTGACAAGCTGGTTGCGTTTGATTGGTCGCACAAGTTAAATTCACAGTTGGTGCATTGGTCACTGTAAACACTGCAGAACATGTGACATCTGCTTGACAAGTAGAAGTGACTGTCCAAGTTACCGTTTTTGATCCACCGCATGCAGAAGGGGCAGAACCACCATTGTTGGAAATCATGGCGTTGCAACCACCCGTAAATGTGGCCGAATTGAGCCAAGCATTGTAAGCTGCATCAATAGCTGATTGTGTTTGACAAGCTGGTTGCGTTTGATTGGTTGCACAAGTCAAACTCACTGCTGGTGCATTGGTCACGGTAAATACTGCGGAACAAGTGACATCAGTTTGACAAGTTGAAGTAACCGTCCAGGTTACGGTTTTCGACCCGCCACAAGCTGGAGGAGCAGAACCGCCGTTGTTGGAAATCATGGCGTTGCAACCACCCGTGAAGGTGGCCGAGTTGAGCCATGCATTATAAGCTGCATCAATGGCTGATTGCGTTTGACATGCGGCTTCGGTTTGATTGGTCGCACAGGTCAAACTGACAGTAGGTGCATTGGTTACGGTAAATACAGCCGAACAAGTTACGGGACCTTCACAGCTAGAGGTTACCGTCCAGGTGACGGTTTTGGATCCGCCACAAGCAGGAGGAGCGGATCCTCCATTGTTGGAAATCATGGCATTGCAACCACCGGTGAAAGTAGCTGAATTGAGCCAAGTATTGTATGCTGCATCAATAGCCGATTGGGTTTGACATGCGGCTTGTGTTTGGTTAATGGCGCAAGTTAAATTCACAGCTGGTGCATTGGTCACGGTAAATACTGCAGAGCAAGTCACATTGGGCTCGCAAGTCGAGGTTACGGTCCAAGTTACTGTTTTGGATCCACCGCATGCAGGAGGAGCAGAACCGCCATTGTTGGATATCATGGCATTGCAACCACCCGTGAAAGTGGCTGAATTGAGCCACGCATTATAGGCTGCATTGATGGCTGTTTGTGTTTGACAAGCAGCTTCAGTTTGATTGTTGGCACAAGTCAAATTTACAACAGGTGCATTGGTCACTGTAAATACCGCTTGGCAGGTAACATTAGGTTCACAAGTTGATGTGACCGTCCAAGTCACCGTTGTGGAACCACCGCATGCAGGAGGAGCTCCTGCGTTGTTATTACTCATGCTTGCATTGCATCCGCCTGTAAAAGAAGCCGTAGCCAACCATGCTGTAAAGGCTGAATTTACGGCCGATTGCGTTTGACAAGCCGCCACAGTTTGATTGCTTGGGCAATTGAGTACCACAACCGGTGCATCCGTTACCGTAAACACGGCTTGACATGTAACATTTGGTTCACACGTTGATGTAACCGTCCAAGTTACCGTGGTGGACCCACCGCAAGCCGGAGGAGCACCTGTATTGTTGTTAGACATAGCTGCGTTGCAACCGCCACTAAATGAAGCAGTGGCCAACCACGTATTGAACGCGTTGTTGACAGCCGTCTGGGTTTGGCATGCAGCTACTGTTTGGTTTATTGGACAATTAAGCACCACTGCTGGTGCATTGGTTACAGTAAACACTGCTTGGCAAGTTACATTTGGTTCGCAGCTTGAAGTCACGGTCCAGGTTACGGTGGTGGAACCACCGCAAGCAGGTGGTGCACCCGCATTGTTATTCGAGATGGTCGCATTGCATCCGCCAGAGAAACTAACGGTTGTTAGCCATGCATTGAAAGCATTGTTGATGGCCGTTTGCGTTTGACATGCAGCTTCGGTTTGATTCGCAGGGCAAGTCAGGACAACCGCTGGAGCGTTGGTCACGGTAAATACGGCAGAACATGTAACATTTGATTGGCAACTGGAAGTGACTGTCCAGGTGACGGTTTTGGATCCACCGCAAGCAGGAGGTGCAGAACCGCCGTTATTGGAGATTACTGCGTTGCAACCACCGGTGAAGGTAGCTGAATTGAGCCACGCACTGTATGCTGCATCAATTGCTGATTGTGTTTGACACGCTGGTTGTGTCTGATTGGTAGCACAAGTCAAGTTCACAGTTGGTGCATTGGTAACAGTGAAAACAGCTGAGCAAGTAACATTGGTTTGGCAAGTAGAGGTGACCGTCCATGTGACCGTTGTAGATCCACCGCAAGCAGGAGGAGCTCCTGCGTTGTTATTACTCATGCTTGCATTGCATCCTCCGGTGCTTGAAGCTGTTGCCAACCAATTGGCAAATGCGGTATTGATGGCAGCTTGTGTTTGGCAAGCGGCTTCGGTTTGATTGCCCGGACAAGTCAATACGACCGAAGGGGCAGTGGTCACTGTAAATACTGCCGAACAGGTGACATCTGCTTGACAAGAAGAAGTTACAGTCCAAACAACTGTCTTAGACCCACCACAAGCTGGAGGTGCGGAACCACCATTGTTGGAGAGGCTTGCATTGCAACCACCGGTGAAACTTGCTGTGGCCAACCATGACGAATAGGCTGCATCCACTGCACTTTGTGTTTGACAGGCGGCAATGGTTTGATTGGTCGCACAGGTTAGAACCACTGCAGGAGCTGCTGTGACGGTATAACTCGCAGAGCAAGTTACAGGACTTTGACATGAAGAGGTAACGGTCCAGGTGACGGTGGTAGAGCCGCCGCAACGATCAGGTGGACCGCTGCTATTGTTTGATAACGAAGCATTACAACCTCCGGCAAATGTTGTAAGCGTTAACCAGTTGTTGTAATTGGTATTGATTTGGGTTTGGGTTTGGCAAGCAGGTCTAGTTCGGTTAGGTGCACAGCTAATGGTAACGGTTGGTGCCGTGGTCACGGTGAAGACCGCAGAACAAGTCACATCGGTTTGACAAGTTGAAGTGACGGTCCAAGTAACCGTTTTAGATCCACCACAAGCTGGAGGTGCCGAGCCACCGTTGTTAGAAATCGCTGCATTGCAACCACCGGTAAATGTTGCCGTATTGAGCCAAGCTGTGTAAGCTGCATCAATAGCCGATTGCGTTTGACAAGCTGCTTGGGTATTGTTTGTCGCACAGGTCAAAACTACATTAGGTGCATTGGTTACCGTAAATACCGCAGAACAAGTAACATTGCTTTGGCATGAAGAAGTGACTGTCCAGGTCACCGTCGTCGAACCACCACAAGCAGCTGGTGCTGATCCTGCATTGTTCGTCATGCTCGCGTTACAGCCTCCACTAAAGGACGCGGTGGCTAACCATGCTGTAAATGCAGCATTCACCGCAGTTTGGGTTTGACATGCGGCAACCGTTTGGTTCGTCGGACAGGTTAAAACAACATTTGGTGCATTGGTAACTGTAAATACAGCCGAACAAGTAACGTTGGATTGGCATGATGAAGTGACCGTCCAGGTCACCGTTTTGGATCCTCCACAAGCAGGAGGAGCTGAACCTCCGTTGTTGGAAATTGCTGCATTGCATCCACCCGAAAAAGTTGCCGAATTGAGCCATGCGGTATATGCTGCATCAATAGCAGATTGTGTTTGACAAGCAGCCTGTGTGTTGTTACTTGGACAAGTCAAACTTACACTTGGTGCATTGGTTACGGTAAATACCGCTGAACAAGTCACAGGAGCTTGACAACTTGAAGTAACCGTCCAGGTGACGGTTTTAGCTCCACCACATGCAGAAGGAGCAGAACCACCGTTGTTTGAAATCATTGCATTGCAACCACCGGTAAATGTTGCAGTTGATAGCCACGCGGAATATGCCGCATCAATGGCCGACTGTGTTTGACATGCTGCTTGAGTACTATTGGTTGCACAAGTTAAAGCCACATTGGGTGCATTGGTTACGGTAAATACGGCAGAACAAGTGACATTGGATTGACAAGAAGAAGTAACTGTCCAAGTGACTGTTTTTGACCCACCACAAGCTGGAGGCGCAGAACCACCATTGTTGGAAATCATTGCATTGCAACCGCCCGTGAAATTTGCGCTAGCGAGCCATGCAGTATATGCAGCATCGATGGCTGATTGTGTTTGACAAGCGGCCTGGGTATTGTTGGTTGCACAAGTTAAGACAACCGTTGGAGCCGTGGTCACCGTGAAAACCGCAGAACAGGTGACATTTGACTGACAGCTTGAAGTAACCGTCCAAGTAACCGTTTTGGATCCACCACAAGCCGGAGGCGCTGAACCACCATTGTTGGAAATCATGGCATTGCAACCACCCGTAAAAGTTGTGCTAGCTAGCCATGCAGAATAGGCTGCATCAATGGCCGATTGTGTTTGACAAGCGGCCTGGGTATTGTTGCTTGCACAAGTTAAGACTACCGTTGGAGCAGTGGTAACGGTGAATACCGCTGAACATGTTTTATCTGGTTCACACGATGAGGTGACCGTCCACGTAACTGTTTTCGACCCACCACAAGCCGGAGGCGCAGAACCACCATTGTTGGAAATCATAGCATTACAACCCCCCGTAAAAGTAGAGGAAGCTAACCAAGCTGTATAGGCTGCATCAATGGCCGATTGTGTTTGGCAGGAAGCTTGGGTGTTGTTGGTTGCACAGGTTAATACCACTGAAGGTGCGGTGGTTACAGTAAACACTGCCGAACATGTTACAGGTCCCTGGCAAGATGAGGTAACGGTCCAGGTCACCGTTTTAGAACCTCCACAGGCAGGAGGAGCAGAACCTCCATCATTGGAAATCATTCCATTGCAACCTCCTGTAAAAGTTGAGCTAGCGAGCCAAGCTGTATAGGCTGCATTGATGGCCGATTGTGTTTGACAAGCCGCTTGCGTGCTGTTGGCTGCACAATTCAAAACGACCGGTGGTGCTGTGGTTACGGTGAAAACAGCAGAACATGTCACATTGGGTTCACATGAAGAAGTCACTGTCCAAGTGACCGTTTTCGAACCGCCACAAGCCAAAGGTGCAGATCCGCCATTGTTGGAAATCATTCCATTGCAACCTCCTGTAAAGGTAGCAGATGCCAACCATGAAGCATAAGCTGCATCAATAGCTGATTGTGTCTGACATGCCGCTTGGGTGTTGTTCGAAGCACAATTTAATACAACTGCTGGAGCATTGGTCACGGTAAAGGACGCTGTGCACGTCACGGGAGTTTGACAACTTGAAGTCACTGTCCAGGTGACCGTTTTTGAACCACCACATGCCAAAGGTGCACCTGAACTGTTATTGGAAATGGCTGCATTGCATCCACCAGAAAAACTAACAGTTGTTAGCCATGTTGCATAGGCTGCATCGATGGCCGTTTGTGTTTGACATGCAGCCTGTGTATTGTTCGATGGACAAGTCAAAACCACGGTCGGTGCATTGGTTACAGTGAAAACTGCAGAACAAGTCTTGTCGGGTTCGCAAGTGGAAGTGACCGTCCAGGTAACCGTTTTTGAACCGCCACAAGCCATTGGAGCCGATCCTCCATTATTAGAAATGGAAGCATTGCAACCTCCGGTAAATGTTGCCATAGCAAGCCATGCGGTATATGCTGCATCGACGGCCGACTGCGTTTGACAGGCAGCCTGGGTATTGTTTGCTGGACAAGTTAAAGTCACAGTAGGTGCAGTGGTCACCGTGAAAACCGCAGAACAGGTTTTATTGGGTTCACAAGTTGAAGTGACCGTCCAGGTTACGGTTTTAGAGCCACCACATGCCATTGGTGCAGAACCTCCATTGTTGGAAATGGCGGCATTACAACCTCCAGTAAAGCTTGCGCTGGATAACCAAGCGGCATAGGCTGCATCGATAGCCGATTGTGTCTGACAGGCTGCTTGTGTGTTATTGCCAGGACAAGTTAAATTAATGGCAGGTGCAGCAGTTACCGTAAATACCCTGGTGCATGTAACGGGTGCAGTACAATCACTCGTAACGGTCCAAGTGACCGTCTTTGCGCCACCACAAGCTGGCGGAGCCGATCCTCCATTATTCGAAATTTCTGCATCGCAACCTCCATCGAATGTAGCACTGGCAAGCCACGCAGCATATGTGGCATCAATGGCTCCTTGTGTTTGGCATGCAGCTTCAGTTTGGTTGGCAGGACATGTCAAATTGGGTCCGGGCAATGGATCTACATTGATGATTTGAAGACAACTCACCATGTTGTTGCATGAGTCGGTAGCTGTCCAAGTTCGTTGAATGGTGTAATCACCAGGACACGAACCAGGAATGATGTTGTCTGAATAAGTGATGTTGGTCACATCTTCATTGCATAAATCGGTTGCGGTCGCTTCACCCGTTGCGTTTGGATCCGTATCGGCTTCACAATCAATCGTGAGAATGTCTGCAGGGCATGTGATCACCGGTTTACTGGTATCCAAAATGGTTATCAATTGAATTTCAGTTCTTGTGTTGTCACAGTTGTCATAAGCAATCCAGTTCCTTTCGATGACATAATTGTCCGGACATGAGCCAGGCACAATTTCATCGACATAAGTAAGGGTAGGGATGGTATCACAGTTGTCTTCCAAATCAGTGGGGTAACCTGTAATGTCCGGAGAAGGATTCACACTGCATGAATCATATTCGATGATGGCGCGCAGTTGGAAGTTGTCTAAAAGCAACACCGATGGCTCAGGACCAGTTGTGTCTGAATAAGTGATCCGGATGAAAAGTTTGGAAATGGATTGATTGATCGGAATCTTTGCGGTATCCTGTTTCCAGACATCCAGCATGGTGGTATATTGGTGAAATTTATTCCACACAACACTGTCAATGCTATAATAATAGTAAATCGTGTCAGAGCTTGAAGTATCTTTCTTGTAAGTCTGCGTATAAAGTTCAAACTCCGAGCAAATAGGCAGCGTATTTCCTTTGATGTTGAATTGCCAATACCCCGGATTATTCGAGGTATCTACCCTCAATGCCCATCGTGCTATCGGGTTGTTGGTGAAGGCTAAAGTTCCGGTAACGGTTCCACTGTCTAATTTAAATTTATTGGAACTCGTATCAATCTTGGAAGTGATTCCATAATGAAGTTTTGGGGATAATTTAGAATAAGCGGTTCCATTGTTGAAATCGTAATTTACCAAGGTAAAGGTATCAATGGAAGCGCTGCCTTGGTAAATGGTCACATCAGGAGGTAAATTAAAGCTTGGCCTTGATGTATCACTGATTGTGATCAACTGGGTTTGGTCTGGTGCTGTATTGCCGCAACTGTCCATCAAAGTCCATGTGCGGTATATGAGGTGTGATCCTTCACACGGAGTGTTAACGATAGAGTCACAATAGGTGGCTTGAATATTAGGATTACACGAATCAAATTCATCGGTTACGTCACCGGTTACGTCGGGTGAAGCATCAAATGTGCAACATACATTTCCGCGAACTTGGAAATTATCTACCAATAATGATTTTGGATTGGAACCCGTATTTCCACCAGCATAGGTAATTCTTAAAAACAAAGAGTCAGGATTGGCTACACCTGGAATGGTAGCAGTATCCTGTAACCAAGAACCAACAGGTAATGCTTTGCTTCTGAAAGTTGTCCAGGTGCTTCCATTTAAACTATACTGTAATTTTAAGCTGTCTGCACTGTTTGTTCCAACCCTTTTTGCTTGTATGTAAACTGCTAAATCAGTTGCTTTTGGCAAATTTTCACCTGTAAGATTGAATTGCCAATGACCCGTTTGGTGGGAAGAATCAACTTGAAGCCCGCTTCCGCCTACGGTGTTGGCAGAGAATGCCAAAGTTCCCGAGGCAACTCCTATATCAGTTTTGAACGCATTGGAACTACCGTCTACTTCACTGCTGATGCCTGCAAACAATTCAGGACATAAGGCGTCATAATTTGAGCCAGAGTTAAAGCTATAATTAACCAAGGTAGCCGTATCGGGATTGTCATTTCCTTTGTAAATGGTTATGTCTGCGGGTTTGGTAAAAGTTGGAACAATGGTGTCAAACTCAACTGTGAAAGAAGCTGAACACGTCACCGGTGATTCACAGCTTGAAGTCACCGTCCATGTGACGGTTTTTCCCCCACCGCATGGAGGAAAATCACCAGCGTTATTGTTGGATATGCTGGCATTGCATCCACCACTGAAACTTACCGAATTTAGCCAAGTATTGAATTTGGTTTCAATGACTGCTTTGGATTGACAAGCAGGTTCTGATTGATTCATCGGACAGTTCAATACGACCGGTGGGGCTGTGGTTACGGAGAAAACTGCCGAGCAGGTTTTGTTTGCTTCACAGCTGGATGTCACTGTCCAAGTGACCGTTTTCGAGCCGCCACAAGCCATTGGAGCAGAACCTCCATTATTGGAAATGGCTGCATTGCAACCGCCTGTAAACGTTGCACTGGAAAGCCAAGCTGAATAGGCCGCATCAATAGCTGTTTGGCTTTGACAAGCAGCCTGTGTATTGTTCGATGGACAAGTTAAACTGACTACAGGTGCAGTGGACACAATAAATGCTGCAGAACATGTGACGGGAGTTTGACAGGAAGAAGTCACCGTCCAGGTAACTGTTTTAGATCCTCCACAAGCAGATGGAGCAGAGCCGCCATTGTTAGAGATCATAGCATTGCATCCTCCGCTAAAATTGGCAAGGCTCAACCATGTTGCGTAGGCTGCATCAATTGCAGATTGCGACTGACAGCCCGCTTGAGTCATCGTAGGTGGGCAAGTTAAGCTTACTGAACTGGCTGCAGTCACTGTAAATACGGCTGAGCAAGTAACGTCGGATGCACAACTTGAAGTCACTGTCCAAGTCACCGTTTTTGATCCGCCACAAGCAGAAGGAGCAGAACCACCGTTGTTGGAAATGGCAGCATTGCAACCACCCGTGAATGAAGACGTAGCGAGCCAGGCCGAGTATGCTGCATCAATTGCAGATTGCGTCTGGCATGCAGCCTGATTATTGTTGCTTGCACAAGTTAAGTTGATGGTCGGTGCGTTGGTTACGGTAAATACCGCAGAACAAGTGACGGGAGTTTGACAGGAAGAAGTCACCGTCCAGGTTACCGTTTTTGAACCACCACAATTGGAAGGTGCTGTTCCTCCATCGTTTGAAATGGCTGCGTTGCAACCTCCAGTATAAGTTGCTGTAGCCAACCACGCAGCATAGGCAGCATTTATGGCAGTTTGTGATTGACAGGCCGCTTGCGTATTGTTTGTTGCACAGGTTAAAACAATAGTGGGAGCGGCATTGACGGTGAATACCGCTGAACAAGTTTTATTGGCATCACAGGTGGAAGTTACCGTCCAGGTTACTGTTTTTGAACCACCGCAAGCAGATGGGGCAGAGCCACCATTGTTAGAGATCATAGCATTGCAGCCACCGGTGAAGCTGGCGGATGCCAACCAGGCGGAATATGCAGCATCGATGACTGACTGTGTTTGACAAGCAGCTTGGGTATTGTTGCTTGGACAGGTAAGGCTAACTGAGGTGGCTGCAGTGACCGTAAAACTAGCCGAACAAGTCTTCGGTGCTTCACAACTGCTGGTCGCGGTAAAAGTTACGGTGGTAGCTCCTCCACAGGCAGAAGGTGCGCCTCCATTGTTGTTGCTGATGCTAACGTTGCAACCACCCATTGAACTCACTGAATTCAACCAGTTGTTGAATTTGGTGTTGATGGCCGTCTGCGTTTGGCATGCTGCTTCCGTTACATTGACTGGGCAAATGAGCGTCAAAAGGGGAGCAGAGCTAACCACGAACACGGCAGAACAAGTTTTATTCGCTTCGCAAGTGGAAGTCACCGTCCATGTTACGGTTTTTGAACCACCGCAGGCAGGTGGAGCAGAGCCTCCATTGTTAGAAATTGCAGCACCGCAACCTCCAGAAAAACTTGCGCTCGAAAGCCATGCAGCATATGCAACATCAATGGCTGATTGTGTTTGGCATGCAGCCTGTGTGTTGTTGGATGGGCAAGTTAGACTTACAGCAGGCGCAACCGTTACCGTAAAAACAGCAGAGCAAGTAATTGTGTCGCAAGTTGAAGTAGCAGTCCAAGTCACTGTCTTGGAGCCACCGCAAGCTGGTGGCGCAGATCCGCCGTTGTTTGACAGCACAGCGCCGGGACAACCGCCTGACATGGAAGCACTATTTAACCATGCGGTGTATGCTGCATCAATCGTAGATTGCGATTGGCAGGATGCTTGCGTGCTGTTGGATGGACAAGTGAGTACAAGTACGGGTGCTGCGGTCACTGTAAAGGTAGCAGAACATGTAACAGGTGGCTCGCAACCTGAATTTACGGTAAAGATGACGGTCTTAGTGCCTCCGCAATGATCAGGTGCTCCGTTGTTGTTGTTAGTCAAAACAGTGTTGCAGCCACCCGACACGGTTGCTGTTGCCAACCAGGTCGTAAAGGCAGTGTTGATGGCCGATTGCGACTGACAGGAAGCCTCTGTTGCATTGGTTGGACATGTAAGCATTACATCAGCTACAGTGGTATCAACCAAAATTGAATAAGTGGAGGTACAAGTGGTGGTATCAGGGGCACAGGTGCTTACATAGTAAAAAGTGACCACTGCCGTATCTCCGCAATAATCTGGAGGTCCGGGATCATTGTTGGTCAGGACCCCATCACAACCGCCACCGCCAGAAGCAGTCAAAAGCCAGGCTTCGTAATGCGCGTTAATGGTGTCTTGTGCAGTACAAGCAGAATCAAAACCAGGCGCGGGACAATTGAGTTCCACCAAGCTATAATCTTCCACTTCGCCGTTGTTAGCAGCGATATAAGCCCTTTCATCACGTGGCGAACTGACGTTATCCAATAAATTATTAGTCGTTAAACGAATGCGCAGGTATTTGTTGGTGTCTGGACCGCTCACGGTGACATTGCTCCAGGTTAAGGTCACAGGTCCAGTATGGTTATTTGCAATGGTGGCAGTTCTGGCTTCGGCTGCTTCGAAACCAAACATGTTGTCTCCATTCAAGTTGATCCAAGCATAAAGATTTGCAGTGGTTCCGGTGGTGTTGACAATGCTGTCAATAGTAACCGTAATGGTTTTACCCGTTCCGGCACTCAACGAAGGTGGATTGGACACACAATCTTCATCATCCATGCCAAGTATGTCATCCCCGTCTGCATCTTTGGTATGTTGCGAAGCAGATTCTGAATCCAATTTCGAACCCAATCTTAAACCATCACACAAAATGGTGTGAAGCGGTTTTCCCAACCATAACGGCGCATCACTGAAATCCGATTCAACGATGGAAGCAATCTCAATTTCAAATATGCAATGGGAATCGTTGGTGGTATTTGATTTTACTACGTCAAAACCACTTTGTACATAAGTCGGTGCGTTACTTCCGTTGGAGTGAACGGTGGTACCAATGTAAATGTTCGAGCCATAAACAAACAAGTGATTTGCGCCACGCGGATCCCCAATGTTTCCCAGGTAATCGTTGTTATTTCCTCCGACGTAAGTTCCGTAAACCAAGGTGTCCAAAGTATTCTTAAAACCGGCAAAAAACATGTCTACGCCACCGTTGGTACCTAAGGAATCAAAGAAACTTTCATTGTTCAGGTTTTTGGTAGGCAAACTATCGCCCGAGACGGTTCCCCATACCAAAATAAAAGTTTGACCAGTTCCTCCACCGCATCCACCTGTGGTAACTTGTTTGATTCCATTCCCCAGTTCGTTGGAGTTTGCATTGTTAGTGGTACCAGCGCCGGGTGCGCCATAATACGTAGCTTTGTAGCCTGCCGATCCACCGGTGTCGTTGACACGACCGACTATCGCATCGCAAGCCGTCACATTAAAGCCAAGCTGTGTATTGTTTCCACCGTTGTAAGTTGAATCGTATTTTAAGCCCGTTCCAAGCGGAAATCCCGTACCAACTGCGCCTGTGAAATACATAACCCCGTCATACCATTCCACATCAAATACCCGATCCCTTCCGGACCCGCCCAATCGATCCAAATAGGTCATACTACCTCCATCGGATGCTAGAATTCCGATGATTGCATCCGTTCCGCTACCACTGCCACCTGCGCCATTGACTTCAGTAAGGTCGGTGCTGGTTCCCCAGCCTGCAAAGATTATTTTGCCATTGGAAATAATTTCCAGGTCATTGAGTGTATCACCACCTGTTCCTCCAATGTAAGTTCCCCAACTCATGGTATTGAGGTTGCTGAATTTTGCAATGTACATATCGTAAACTCCATTGGTACCATTGGTTCCAAATACCGTATCGTATGCAGCGACTGGCGTATAATCGGGAGCTCCTCCTAGGGGCAATGCATCATCGGGTGTAAATCCGAGAATATAGGATGAATCATTGATGGCTTGAATGGATGTTGTCCCAAACGTTTCGTTGCCATTGCTACCCAAATAAGAGGCATAAATGAAAGTATCCAGCGCTTTATTAAATACCGCCACATAGGCATCTTGAGCGTTACGTACTGCATCAAAAGGTGACCCTGTCATTGGGAGGTCAAAATTGGTATACCCCCCAACAAAAACACGGTTGGGCGAGAGGCTGAGGGAGTGAGCTCGACTGTTTTGGTTGGCTGAAATGGTAGTATTTCCATACAAGGTTAAATCCAACAGGTCATTTCCGGTGGAGTTGATACGGTATATCACAGTAATCCATTCATTGTTGTTGGATCCTCCATTCAAACCGGTGATGATGTTTCTCCATCCGTTTGCATCATAAGGTGCACTACCGGTTGGGATATTGAGATTGGTTGCCCCCGCGCAATACATGATGTTGGTCGTCGTATCCAGTTGGACGGCATAGAGGTACTGGTCAAATGTAGCGGCGCCTCCACCGTTTCCATTGGTTCCATTTCCATCCATATATGTACCCCAAACCAATACAGGGTCGATGATCAAAGGCAGTTGTTCGTTTAATTCTGACAATGCCTTGAATTGTACTTTGTTGTTCCCGGTCTTTTGAAATGCAAAATGGACTGGAATTTTGCCTTTAGGTCCAACTTGATATGCCTCAGGTATATTGAACTTAACATCAGAAAATCGTAGTTGAACGTCTAGGTGGCCATTTTTGTCCACCTTCAATTTGTCCTGTCCATCAAATTCCATCTGGATCTTTTGAAAATTGGCTGCATTCTCTACGATCCAGTCAAACTCCATCGAGCCATCCAGGTTGCTGTATATACGCAAATCAACGCCTTCATAGATATCTTCAATGGTCAATTCTTTGGCTGCACGTACACCGTTCACCCATTCGCGTGGGTCCTGACTCATGAAATAATTGAAACGGGTAGCAAATTGCTCTCCCAATCTGATTTTTGGATTTTGATTGGGGCTTTGAAAACGCATGGTGAACGAATGTTCTGCCACTAAAATCGGATTTTCTTCGGGAAGGATATCCGATGACAAGCCTTCGGGCACAGGTGCATTGATGTATTTTTTTGCAACAAATTTGATTTGATCCTTTTCAATGAAAATGCTCCCTTGCCTACTGTCCAAATAATACAGCACGCTGTCTACAGGAAATTGACCTTTGTTTTGCACAAACTGGAGGACTGCAGCATTTTCTTTCAAGGTCTTTTTGACCTGAACGGACAATTCAGGGTCTAAGCTCTTTGCTTGTTGACCATGTGTTGTGCCGAAGAATCCAGCCCCCAATAGTATTAACCATAGACTTCGGATAAGAAAATGATGCATGGCAGTACGTTGTAGCTTTTGAATCGGAAAGAGGAAACTTTTACAGAGGTTCGTATAAGAGTTGGAGGTCATAAGTGATCGTTCTGTCTTTTTCATAAATCGATTAATTGGTAAACGGCCGTACTAAAACATGTACGCTTGGTGATGGTAAATAGATGTTTGGTAACCAAGAAAAATAAAATGGAGAGGCATTGGGCTTGGCCTGTAAATCAGAAAGAGGCAATGAAGAGAAAGCATTGGGCAAAAATTGGGCTGCCCTTGTACGACGGTCAATCGCTTGGGATTTCTGGCAAAGTAATGCCAGAACCGATGCCAGACTTGTTGGTCTTGCAACCATTTTTCTCAGGTTAGCCAAAAAATCAAGGCAAATTGAAATCGCTTATATTATTTATATAAGCTTTTAATATGCATAAAACACTGTAAACGAGTTCAATAAGCCTACTTCTGTCTTTATATTTTCAATTCAAAGATATATCAATTGCTCATAATTATAAAATATTTAACATTTTTTCAGTAAATTAAATTCCGCTTTATCGATTGTTATTCAATTGGATAACTAAAAATTTGCGTTGCTTTGGGGTGTAAAGATTTAGGAGCTTTTAACCTTGTTTGTTGAATGTCTTTGTTGGTGATGAATGTTATTTTTCAACCTTTGTTACACGTGTTCACATGTGGATCGTAACGGAAGTTTGCCGTGTGGCAATGTTATGGTCATGTTTTTTCAGCGTGCAGCTGCAACAGGAACCGCAAGTGGGCATCCCTGTGGTTTTTCAAGCAACTTCAAAAGCTGAACCCAATGCATATTCAGCGCTCTATTGGGAAAGACTGGATAATTTGGAGTTAGCGTGGAACCAACTCGCCCGAATGCTTGAAAATCCTTTTTCGAGACAGGAGCACCTCGATTCATTGCGGCAGCGAGTGCTTCAATTGAGAAAATGTCTGAAGTCCGGTGACTTTTGGTGGCGGTATTTGGATCCTATCCAATACCGAAGATTACATGGAGTTGTTCCTGTGGAGTGGGAGGTGGAAGTATTTGAAAAATGGGAAGCTCCATACCACAGAGAAGGAGGAGGTCTGTTCTTGTTGTTGGAATATTTGAAGGAACCTGTTGTTCGCGAAGATTCCATTCGAACATTGATCCATAAAGCGCGACCGGCATTCAGTGCTTTTCGTCAAGATAGCAATGTTCTTCAATTGTCAGATCCTGCTCATTTCTATTTTGCAAACAGACTTTTTTTGCTCAATTTGGCAAGCCTTTATACCACGGGATTTGAGTGTCCTGAGCCGCATGCTATATTGCCAGAGTTGATAGACATGCTGCACCAAACACGTGCGATTTACCTTGCTTACAACCGTTCGTTTCCTGAATGGGCACTGCCGGAATCCTACCTCAATCAATATTATCGATTATTGTTTTTTGTGAATTCGGGATTGGCGGATTATGATCACTTCAATCACTTTGTTTGGGTTAGGGATTTTGTTAGACCGCTGTTTAGCTTAAATGCTCACATAATTCGGGAAAGGGGATTGATTTCAAAAAGCCTTGTTGATTTTGCGTTGAACAACAAAATAGATCGAATCTATTCGAAAGACTTGATCAAAGCCCAGGAAATAGATGCAATGTTTAAGCGTGCAAGTCCTGCAGTTTGGAAAGAAGCGCAAAGCATTGGTGAGCTTTTATTTCATGATCCCATTTTATCGGGCAATAATGAACGCTCGTGTGCATCCTGTCATAAGCCCAATCAATTTTTCACAGATACAGCGACCAGTACTGCTCTTTCGTTTGATCGCAAAGGCATGCTGATGCGCAATGCGCCCTCTTTGATCAATGCCCGGTACAACCATTTGTTGTTGTTGGATGGGCAGCATCTTAGTTTGAAAGATCAGATTCGTGCGGTTCACAGGAAAGTGGATGAAATGAATGGCGATGATGAAGAAACTTTTAAAGAATTGATGAGTTGTCCGGATTATGCCCGCCGGCTTCAAATGGTAGCAGAGCAAAGTGGGAATAAACAGTTGTCCATCGAACATGTTTTTGCGTGCATCATTGCTTATTTCACTTCTTTTGATTCGGCCACCAGCAAGTTTGATCGTGCTGTGCATGATGGAGAACAATTGGACCCGAATGAAATCAAAGGATTTAATTTGTTCATGGGAAAAGCACAATGCGCTACCTGTCATTTTCCTCCACTGTTCAGTGGCCTGAAACCGCCATACAACAGCAATGAATTTGAATCGCTGGGAGTTCCAACCGATACTTCGTTTATTCAATTGAGTAGCGACCGAGGACGCTTCATGCAGCACCCGGTTCCCGAGATGGATCATGCTTTCCGTACAAGCACCTTGCGCAACATATCCCATACGAAGCCTTTCATGCACAATGGAGTTTTCCAAGATTTGGAAGTGCTCATGGAATTTTATAATCAGGGAGGCGGCAAGGGAAGAGGTCTGTACTTGCCAAATCAAACACTATCAGATGAAAAATTGCAACTGACAGCATTGGAGAAAAAACAAATCATCCACTTCCTCCAATCATTGAACGAAGATGTCAAAATTCCATCTGGAACACCGAATTTACCAAAATCAAAAAATAAAATACTCAACCAGCGCGTCAGTGGAGGTGTTTACTGATTGTTGTATATGAAAATAAAAATTCTTTTCGGATTGATTTTGGTTTGGTTCCTGGCTTGTAACCGGAAAGCTAATGAATACAATTTACCTGAATCGCTCGATCGCAGCAGCAAATCAAGCTTTGTAGATTACCTGGAGCATGGTAAAAATTTGTACAAAGAATTTTGTACGCAATGCCATGGAATTCACAGCGCGGGCCGAGATAGTGTGCCAAATTTCACCAATGCTCAATTGGATATGTATGCGGCTAAATTTCGCATTCAAACCACTTCTGTACATGGTTTTGTAGATCGTCTAAGTTACGATGAGCTGGAAAATATATTAAACTACCTTCGGTTTCGAAAAAAATAGTAGGCCTTGTTGAAACAGGTTAATAGGCTACTGAACCTTCAAAACATTTCCGTGCCAGCAAAATGAAAGCTGCCTTCAATTTGGGCATTTTCATTCGAATCAGAGCCATGTACAGCATTTTCCCCAACGTTTTTTGCATACAAGGCGCGAATTGTTCCAGGCTCTGCTTTGGCTGGGTCGGTGGCTCCGATTAATTTTCTGAAATCCTCTACTGCATTTTCCTTTTCTAAAATGGCAGCAACAATTGGACCACGAGACATGAACGCCACCAGCTCCCCATAAAAAGGCCGCTCTTTATGCACTGCATAAAATTCACCCGCTTTCTCAGATGATAATTTGGTGTACTTCATCGCAACGATGCGGAAGCCAGCTCCATTGATTTTGTCAAGTATGCAGCCAATGTAACCGGATTCAACTGCGTCCGGCTTAATCATCATAAAGGTTTTGTTTGTTGCCATTGGATTTTGATTTAAAGCGCGGCAAATTTATTGAGCTGTCAAGGAATTCAACAGACTTAATGGCCCTTTGAATTCTCATTAACAAAAAATATGATAAAATTCCCTATATTATCAGCAATTTTGCCGTCCTAATGGAAGGCATACAGACGCTCAGAGCCTTATTGCAGACACCAAAAAACTGCGTGGTTCTTTCGCATCGCAACCCGGATGGGGATGCGTTGGGATCCAGCCTGGCACTGAGTTTATTTCTCCAAGCCTTCAATCATCAAGTTCGTGTACTGTTTCCCAGTGAGTATCCTGTCAATTTCGAATGGATGCCCCAAACAGAAGAAGTCATCATTGCTGATTTACAGCCTAAACTGGCAGAGCAATGTATTCAGAAAGCTGAACTGATTTTTTGCCTTGATTTTAACTCGTTGGAGCGCATCGATAAAATGGGTATTTGGGTACGGGATCAAAAGGTTCCTGTGGTCATGATCGATCATCACATGGATCCTGAACCTTTTGCTGATTTGCAGTTTAGTATCGAAACGGCTAGTTCGACATCTGAAATCATTTATGACATCATCCACCAACTCCATCCAGATAAACTATCCCAACCCTTGATCATGGATTGTTTGTATACTGGAATCATGACGGATACAGGATCTTTTCACCATGCAACCAGTGTGAAAGTTTTTGATATACTTTCGGCATTTAAGAAATACGGTTTGAACGATACCAGAATTCAGGAGTTGGTAAGCAATAGTCAGCCCGATAAATACTTACGACTGTTAGGTCATTGCTTGCACAACCGTATGGAATTGTTTCCAGATCAACAATATGGAGTCATTTGGCTTACCAAAGACGATTACCGAAATTTTGATATCAAGCGGGGTGATACCGAGGGGATCATCAATTACCTGATGATGTTGAAATCAGTACGTGTTGGTGCTTTGATCATGAACCAACCCAGTATTGTTAAACTATCACTGCGTAGCAAGGGCGATTACTCTGTCCAGCAATTGTGCAAGCAATATTTTAATGGAGGAGGGCATCGCAATGCTTCCGGTGGTTATTCAAAAGTGAGTTTGGAAGAAACGATCCAAAAATTAAAAGAGGCTTTCGTGAGTCACCCTATTTCATCGTAAAATTTTTTCATCAGAAATTAACATTGTAATGAAACAGAATTATTTGAGTTTATTGATTGCCATGATGGGCATCATTTCATTTGTTGCCTGCAACTCCGCTGGCGGCAATCAAAAGACATTGAATGGGTTTGATTTTTCATTTTTACAAAATGAATCAGGCGATCCTGTGAAAGAAGGAGACTACGTTTACTTTCGCTATTATGTAAAAGGTAACGATTCCTTACTTTTTTCGTCCACGATGCAATCGGACATGATCAGGTATAAATTACCAAAAATCGAGAAGCAAGATCCAAAGAATGCTCAACCCATGTTGGAGGCTTTGTACCTTATGTCAAAAGGGGATAGCGGCGTAGTTTATCAAGTGGTTACGGAAGAAATGAAGAAAACACTCGGTGTTCCTGACGTAGAAAAACTGGCATTCCATCTAGCACTGATCGACGTGAAAGATGAAGCAGGATTCAAAGCCGACATGGATGCAGAACAGAAGAAAATGGAAGAGAAAAGACAAGCCTTAGCTGGTGAAGCCCAAGCCGTTGCAGACAAAGCAAAAGGCATTTTGGATGATTACAAAGCAGGCAAGTTAGAGTCCAGTTTGATCAAAACGCCAAGCGGACTAAAATATTTGGTTCATGAAGCAGGTGATGGCCCCAAAACCCAATCAGGTTCTGAAGTATCGGTTCACTATTATGGAATGCTGATGGACGGTACTAAATTTGATGATTCATGGTCTCGTGGCGATGCATTCAAATTTTTGTTGGGAATGGGACGGGTAATTCCTGGATGGGATGAAGGTGTTGCAAATCTCAATGAAGGTGCAAAAGCTACGCTGTTTGTACCAGCAGCTTTGGGATATGGTGCAGAAGGAGCGCCTCCCACGATTCCTGGAAATTCCGAACTGGTGTTTTATATTGAAGTACAGAAGAAATAAATAGCCTCTAACCATAGTGCAGAGGTATTGCAATTTATCATTTTAAATCAATCGGCAATGACCATTGAACAGCTTAGGGATTTAAAGAAAAGGCTCGGTGAGCTAAGGGGGTTTCTTTGACGTCGATAAGAAACATCGAGAAATAGAAGACAAGGAACAGCAAGCCATGGATCCAGATTTTTGGAGCCAACCGGAGCGGGCTGAAGAAATCATGCGTGAGATTAAAAGCGCAAAAAAGTGGGTTGCATCATACAATCAAGCAGCAGCCACAGTAGATGATCTGGAGGTTCTTCAAGAGTTTTACGATGCAGGTGAAGCCTCCGAAGCAGAAGTCGATGCCAAATTTCAAGAATGCATTCAATTGGTGGATGACATGGAATTCAGGTCTACCTTGAATAAACCGGAAGACGAATTGAGTTGTGTCATTGAAATCAATGCCGGTGCAGGAGGGACAGAATCCTGCGATTGGTCTGCTATGTTGTACAGAATGTACCAAATGTGGGCCGAGCGGAATGAGTACAAAGTGAGTGTCTTGAACTACCAAGCAGGAGATGTGGCCGGAATTAAAACTGTCGAATTGGAAATCAACGGAGAGTATGCATATGGTTTGTTGAAAGGCGAAAATGGCGTCCACCGCTTGGTGCGCGTAAGTCCGTTCAACGCCCAAGGCAAACGGATGACGTCTTTTTCTTCGGTTTTTGTTCATCCACTCGTCGATGATCGCGTGGAAGTTCAAGTGAATACGGCCGACTTGGAGTGGGATACATTTCGTTCGAGTGGGGCAGGAGGACAGCACGTTAACAAGACAGAATCGGCTGTAAGGGTTCGACATCTTCCCAGTGGAATCGTGGTTGAATGTCAGCAAGAGCGATCGCAGCACCAAAATCGGGAAAAAGCTTTGCAATTGCTCAAGTCAAAACTTTACGAGAAGGAATTGGAAAGGCAAATGCTTGAAAAAAATAAAGTAGAAGCCACCAAAATGAAAAATGAATGGGGTTCGCAAATTCGTTCATATGTGCTGGATGACCGGCGTGTGAAAGATCATCGAACTGGATACCAGACTTCTCAAACGGAATTGGTATTGGACGGTTACATCGATGAATTTTTAAAATCCTACCTGATGAATAAAATTGAAGGCTCGGTAGATGCTGATGATCTTTAACGAAAAACAAAGCCTTGGATCAATTATTTTTTATTGACAAGGCTTTGTTTTATCCAATCATAATAACTTTTATTTACCGAAACTTCCCAATGTGCGATGCATGGGATTTCGTACGGGTGCATTTTGCGTATTTCTTTGAGAATTTTCTTGCGAAAACCACTTAACGTTTTCACAAGAAGGATCGATTCGGTTGATTGTTCAAATTTTTTATTCCAAATAAACTGCGAGGTAACAGGGTGCTGTTGGCAGCATGCAGCCAACTGACTTTCGATCAAATGTTTTCCGGTTTTCAAAGCGGTTTCTTGATCTGGAAAAGGGCAGTAAATCATGAGCATTTTGCGATCCATGGTATCCGTATTAAATCATTCTATGCATCAGGCGTTTTGGAGTCGTTGAGTTCCTTAAAGTATTTGTACATTTCAATTTGCGATTGAAATTTTCTTTTTTCATCATTTGTTACATATTGGTTCAGACGGTCATGCCTTAAACTACGCGATTTGACATTGTCTTTCAATTGGTATTGTATGTTGTCTAAGATTATTTTCTTGTGAGCTTTGTGGTAAATTGGAAAGGCAATTTCAATTCTAAAGTGCAGGTTTCGCGCCATCCAATCAGCTGATGATAGGAATATTTTTTCTTCACCACCATGGTAAAAATAATATATGCGCGAATGCTCAAGATAGCGGTCAATGATGGCAATTCCATCGATGTTCTCACTCAAATTGGGTTGTCCGATGACCATTCCACAAATGCCCCGGACAATGAGATTGATGCGTACACCTACTTGGGAAGCGGTATATAGCATGTCCATTATCTCCGTGTCTTGGAGATTGTTTAATTTAAGTATGATATGCGCTTTTTTGCCTTGTCTCGCTTGTTCTTTTTCATACTCAATCAATGCGTGAATTTCATCGTTTAGGTTAAACTGTCCAACCAGCAGATGTTTGAAACCAATATTTGGAAGCCTGATGTTTTCCAAAAAATTGAAGAACCTTGAAATTTCGTTTGTGATGTTGTCCTCTTTGGTGAAATAACCATAGTCGACATATAATCTGGATGTTTGTTCGTGAAAATTTCCGGTGGATAAATAGGCATAATTCTGAATGACATCATTTTCCTTTCGGCTGATCAATGCGGTCTTCGAATGTACTTTTAAGCCAGGAAAACTGTACCGTACTTTGACTCCGATTTTTTCCAATTCTTCTCCCCATGCAAGATTGTTGGCTTCATCAAACCGGGCTTTGACTTCAATGAATACAAACACATGTTTGCCATCGGATGCTGCGTGTTTTAAAGCATCCATGATCCGCGATTTCTTCGCAACACGATACTGCGTAATACGTATTGCTGTAACATCGGGATCTTTTGCTGCTTGTTCAAAAAAGCGAATCACGGATTCATAGCTGTGGTAAGGAAAACATAGCAGATGGTCGCGGGAAGCAATTTCATCAAAAATGTCCGGGCATTTTTGCAATGCCTGGTAATCGAGTGGCCGAAGGGCTTTGTTTTTAAGTTCTTTTTTTCCAAAATCTGGAAAATTCAAAAAATCAAAATTGTTATGGTAGCGTCCCTCTGGGGTTAGGTCTTCCTTGTCTATTTCCAATAAACGCAACAGGTAATTCAGCATCTCTTTGGGCATGCTGTGATCGTAAACCAGGCGGGAAGCTGGACCTATGTTTCTTTTTATTAAGCTGTGTTTTATTTTATCCAGTAAGTCACCGGTAAACTCATCTTCGATATATAATTCTGCATCTCTTGCAATCTTGATGCTGTAGGAGTCAATGATATCATAACCTGGAAATAGCCACTTCAGTGAAAATCGAACGACTTCATCCAATAACATTACATCGTGGTGACCTTTTTCAGAGGGCAGTTCTATGAATCGTGCAAGATGGTCACTTGGAATTTTTACGACTGCATATTGAATGGATTTCGTTTCTGGACTTTTATCTTGCAATATAACAGCAAGGTATAATTCTGCATTGTTTAAAAAGGGCTTGATTTTTTGCTCAACAAGCAATACGGGTTGAACAAATGGCAATAGATTTTCTTTGAAATACTGTTCGACAAATTCTTGTTGCGTATTGAGTAGTTCCAGATGATTTCTTAAATAAATCTGATGGTGTTTTAATTCAGGTATGATCTGGTTTTCAAATATTTCATTGAATTCTAACAAGTGTTTGTTTACGATCTTCAACAATTGCTTGAGCAATTCTTTGGGATTGTAATCCAACTGACTTTTTGTGTTTTTACCTAGTTTGGCCAGGTTTTTATGGTGGGCCACCCGAACACGGAAAAATTCTCCTATGTTGGAGGAGTATATAGCGAGAAATTTTAAGCGTTCCAAAAGGGGAACATCAGGATCTTTGGCTTCCTGCAATACCCGGTAATTGAAGGACAGCCAACTGATGTCTCGATCAACGTATTGTTTGGCAGGAGCTACAGCTACAGCAAGTTTTCCTTTTGCTTCCGATCCCATAAGCCTCAAAAATAGCAGTCTTTCACCGCTCTTTGGCTGAGCTAAGTTTATATTTCTGTGAATTCTTTGCATTTTGTAAGAGATGTCGGATCTTGTGCTGGGTCCTGAATATTCGGGTTTTAGATGAAGACCAAACGGCAAAAAATTGTAGCGGCAAATTGGAAAATGAACCTTTTACCTGAAGAGGCTTTGCCGCTCATCCATGCTTACAACATTGAACCAGGAAGCCAAGATCCTTTGTGTGTGGTCTGTCCACCCTTTACCCATCTGGCAGGAATTTCAAAGCAAATGCCGTTGGCTTTTAATTTGGGAGCTCAAAATTGCTCCTCTGAATCAATGGGGGCTTATACAGGAGAGGTGTCTGCAAGAATGCTGAAACATTTGGATTGTGCTTATGTGATTTTGGGTCACAGTGAATCCAGAATGCGTAATCCATTGGAAACCATGATGTTGCCTGGTAAATTATCCCAAGCGTTTGAGGCAGGATTGAGGGTGATTTACTGTTGTGGAGAAAGCCAGGAGACCCGTCAAAATGGATTAGAATCAGCGTTTATCGAAGAGCAAATTACCAAAGATTTAGGGGGTTTGGATGATCATGTCGCAATGTCCTTGGTCATTGCCTATGAACCCATCTGGGCGATCGGTACAGGTTTGACTGCAAGCACCGAACAGATCGAGCACATGCACCGACTGATACGTCAAATATTGCACGTCCTATTTGGCCAATCTGCCCAATTTGTACCGGTTTTATATGGTGGTAGCGTAAATGCCGGAAATGCGATCGAATTATCCGATTCTGAAGAAGTAGATGGAGTTTTAGTAGGTGGCAGTAGTTTAAAACCTGTTGAGTTTAAAGCCATTTACGAGGCTTTTCGGAATGCAACATCTAAGGACGGAGAATGAATCAATATTCGTTGGATTGTGTCCTAAAAGTTTACAGTTTTGAGGACCTGTCCATGGAATTTTTATCTAAGAAAATGCAAATCCCGAATTGATGCCATTGCGTCTGTAAACAAAGCAGTTTAGAGAACTCCAATATAAATCTATAAAATATGCTTGCGGGTGACCATGCGGTCTGATATTTTTTCGTCTTTTGATAAGACGTTTGCAGCCAATTCCAGCCGATAGGCTTCCAAATTTGAATGTTGTTCTTCATCAAATGCCCCAAGCAAGCGGCAAGCTAAAAGACCAGCATTTTTTGCTGCATTCAAAGCAACCGTAGCAACAGGAATCCCGTTGGGCATTTGCAAAATGGATAATATTGAGTCCCATCCATCAATGGAATTTTCGGACCGAATGGGAACTCCAATAACTGGGAGAGTGGTCAGTGAAGCCACCATGCCCGGTAAATGTGCCGCTCCTCCGGCACCTGCGATGATTACTTTAATTCCTTTGCGCCGAGCAGATTTTGCATAATCATACATATGATCGGGCGTTCTATGCGCGGACACAATGCGAAGTTCATAAGGAACTCCAAATTGTTCCAAAATATCAGCTGCTTCCTTCATGATTCTGAGATCGCTGTCTGAACCCATGATGATGCCAACTTGTGGATGATCTTTCATGCTTTTATTTTAAAAATTTGGCGAATCTGTTGAGCTTTTGTTTTACAAGCATCAATCGTTTCACCCGTGATGTTAATATGTCCCATTTTTCGAAAGGGACGTGTTTCGGATTTTCCGTATAAATATAAATGTACGCCCGGTAATTCCAGTATTTTGTTGAGTCCTTCATAGACCACAGGGCCCGAATAGCCTGCTTCTCCAAGCAAATTCATCATGAGGCAAGGCTGGTCCGATTTGGTTTCTCCCAAAGGCAAATCCAAGATGGCGCGCAAATGGTTTTCAAATTGACTAATGCTTCCATTATCCAATGTCAGATGACCGCTGTTGTGGGGCCTTGGCGCCATTTCGTTGACCCAAATGCTTCCATCTTCGTTGTAAAACATTTCCACCGCAAGAAGGCCTACAATGCCCAATTTACGGATCAATCGCTCAGCCACCTGCTCGGCTTTTCCTTTTATATCTGCTGGTATTTCTGCAGGGCTAACCACATCTTCCACCAAATTTGCTTCCGGATGAAAATCCATAGACACAGGTGTATATATAGCAACCTGACCATTGCGGTTTCGAACGGCAATGACCCCAATTTCTTTTTGAATCGCTGCTACTGCCTCAATCACACATGGCCCTTCCAACAATTGATTCAATTGGGATTCTGATCGTACGATTTGGACGCCTTTTCCATCGTAACCTCCTATCCTTAGTTTTTGAACAAATGGAATCTGGAGATTACCGTTTTGAACGGCCTGAAGAACATCGCCGGCCGATTCGTACAGTGCAAAACCTGCTGTGGGGATGTCATGCTGTTTATAAAACTCCTTTTGTAATCCTTTATCCTGGATGCATTTCAATATTTCAGGTTGTGGATAAACCTGAATTCCTTTTAGTACAAGTTGTTCCAAAGCTTTAATGTCTACATGCTCAATTTCGATGCTCAGGATATCTTTATCCGACCCAAAATGCAGAACGTCTTGAAAATGATTGAAGTCACCTATTTGAACGTCCGAACAAACTTTTGACACAGGGGCTGAAGGCGAAGGGTCCAGAAAAGATATTTTTAAATCCATACGCGAAGCTTCCTGTGCCAACATTTTACCCAGTTGACCGCCGCCAAGAATACCTATTTTTGCGTTGTGTGGAAGCATGAACATGATTCGTCTGCGAAAATCGTAAAGCTTTGTGGAAGACGAATGTACTTTAAACATCTTTTGCAAACATTATGAATACATTAATTCTTAAAAATGCGATATTGGTCAATGAAGGCAATGAGATCCATGCCGATGTATTGATTAAAGGGCAGCGAATTGAGCGAATTGATCAAGACATTTCCGATGCAAAAGCAAAGGTTTTGGATATTGAAGGGAAATTTCTGTTGCCGGGATGCATCGATGATCAGGTTCATTTTAGAGAGCCAGGATTGACACAAAAGGCAGACATCCGATCTGAATCGAGGGCGGCAGTTGCAGGCGGGGTAACCAGCTTTATGGAAATGCCCAATACGCAACCTCAAACACTGGACGCAAATTTATTGGAATCTAAATATGAAAGAGCCTCTTTGGTCAGTGCTGCAAATTATTCCTTCTACATGGGTGCATCCAATCACAATCTGGATGCTGTGTTGCAGATTCAATACGATCAGGTTTGCGGGATCAAAGTATTTATGGGTTCATCCACTGGGGATATGTTGGTGGATGACGAAAAAGTTCTGAGTGACTTATTTAAACATGCTCCTGTTTTGATAGCTACGCACTGCGAAGATGAACAAACCATTCGCGATAATTTAAATTTCTATATTGAAAAGTATGGCGATCAATTGGATGTCAGTTTTCATCCGATTATTCGCAACAGAGAGGCATGCTTTGCATCCTCTTCCATGGCGGTTGAACTGGCCAAACAACACGGCACGCGTTTGCACATTCTGCATATCAGTACCCAGAATGAATTGGCTTTGTTTGATGGAAGCATTCCATTGGACCAAAAGCGCATTACTGCAGAGGCATGTGTGCATCATTTGTTCTTCGATGACAAAGATTACCATGTTTTGGGGAACCAAATCAAATGCAATCCTGCCATAAAAACAGCAGAAGATCGAAAAGCCCTTGCAAAAGCATTAACGAGCGGTGTGTTGGATGTAGTGGCCACTGATCATGCTCCTCATTTATGGGATGAAAAACAACAGCATTATTCAAAAGCTCCTTCTGGTTTGCCTTTGGTGCAACATAGTTTGCGGATGATGTGGACCCTTGCACAGGAAAATGGTTGGAATCTGCCATTTGTTGTTGAAAAAATGGCGCACAATCCTGCAATTTGTTTTCAGGTAAAAGACAGGGGCTTCATAAGAGAAGGATATTATGCAGATTTGGTCGTGTTTGACGCAAATGCCGTGAGTGAAGTGAGCCACTCCGAACTGTTGTATAAATGCGGATGGTCTCCACTCAACGGGAAAGCCCTTAAAGGAAGGATTTTACAAACCTATGTAAGCGGAAATTTGGCTTACGACAATGAAAAAATCCAAGAGGGAAATCGGGGAATGCGCTTGGAATTCAATCGGAAATCGTAAACAACTCTCAATTTTATGAGTGACGCCTTTTATTTGGCCCTTAATAAATTGATGAGATCAGCTCGGCAATGAGTTGTGCCCTAAACATTGTTTGGATCTGGCTTTAAAAATATTTCAATTACATGAATTTTAAAAATTGGCCTTTCCAGATTCTGCAGAAATCATCCATTGAAAAGTCTAGGATCGTTTAAACAAAAAGCTGCATGGCATTTGCTCTATTCAAGTTGCAACTTTCTTCTTGTGCAATGGTCCGGACTCCTTTTTATTCAGTGTTAGGATAATGTTCAGTGCAAATCAATTACTTTGTCTAAAATGATACGGCCTCTGTCATCGCGTTTAACAGTTGCAGCAGTGATGGCTGGGTCATGTTCAAAGACTAACACATGTTCGTGCTCCACCGCTTGCTGAAGGACGATCTCCTTTTCTTGCAAAGTGACCAATGGCCGCACATCGTAACTCATGACGTAAGGCATAGGTATGTGGAAAGAGCTAGGAAATAAGTCGGCACAATAGACGTATAGCCTATTTTCAAAATCGATTTCCGGCAACATCATGGCTTCCGTGTGACCATACACAAAGCGGATATCAATACCTGGCAACCATTCCAAAGTGGATTTGTCGTTCTCTATAAAGTGTAAAACTCCATGTTCCATGAGGGGAACAAAATTTTCTTTTAAAAAGGATGCTTTTTCCCGGTCGTTTGGATTCATGGCCCACTCCCAATGCCGGTGATTGCTCCAGTAAGCTGCATTGGGAAAAGTAGGGACCAACTGATCATGCTCATTTCGTGAAACGGCACCCCCACAATGATCAAAATGCAAATGGGTAAGCAAAACATCAGTGATTTCTTCCGGTTCAAATCCTCTGACTTTTAAAGAATCCAAAAGGTTTTCTTGACCATGAGGATGGAAAAAGGACCTGAATTTCTCGTCTTGTTTGTTTCCCATGCCGGTGTCAACCAAGATCCTTTTTTCGTCGGTTTCAATCAACAAACAACGCAGAGCCCATCGGCACATGTTGTTTTCATCTGCTGGCTGTTGTTTAGACCACATGGACTTAGGAACCACGCCAAACATCGCACCACCATCCAGTTTGAAGTATCCTGTTTCAATGATATGAAGCGCTTTGATCATGATGACACAGGTTGATTCGTTGTGAATAGATTGGATCTCAGGGAGTGCATTTTGATGGCAGCGACGGCTGCTTCTTCTCCTTTATTTCCAATGCGGCCACCTGCACGGTCTTCTGCTTGTTGTTCGTTCAGAACGGTGAGCACACCGAAAATAAATGGTTTTGAATATTGAAGGGATAAGTTTTGAAAAGCCATGCTCACCGATTGTGCTATGTAGACGTCGTGATCGGTTTCTCCTTTGATGATGCATCCTAAGCCGATGACTGCATCGAGTGTGTGTTGAGTCATTAGCCAATGTGCGGCCAATGGAAGTTCGAAGGCACCAGGGACTTGAAGGGTAAAAATGTGTTGGTCAGAAACTCCTGCTTCTTTAAGGCTTTTGAGGGCTCCATGCAGTAATTTTTGGATGATGGATTCATTCCAAAAAGTGTAAACAATGCCAATTTTCAATTGGGGGCAAAGAGCAATTTCTTCAGCAGTTAACAACGAATGGCTTGGCAATGATCCGGCCATAAATGTTAAACTAACTTATTCTAACGGTAGGATGAATTTATCAATTCCGTTGCCGTCTGGAGAATTAGGATATTTTTCCTGAATGGTTTTGTAAGCAGCCAATGCACCGACTTTGTCGCCTTGTTTTTCAAGCAAAACACCCAATTTTTTCAAATAAACAGCTGTTAGCAGCTCGTTTTCATTGGTGTTGCTGGCTTTTCTGTAAAAATCAATGGCTTTTGAGAAATCATTTAGTTCGGCATGCACATCACCAAGCAAGCCATATTTCAATAAAGGCATGATGTTTCCAGAGGCACTGTAATCTTCAAAATACGTCTTGGCTTCTTCGTATTTTTTGAGATTCAAGCAGCAAACGCCTGCATAATATTTGGCCAAATTGCCAGCAGCAGTGGATCCATAGTTTTCAGCAATTTCTGCAAAGCCTGCGAAACCTCCACCAGGATTGTTTAATGCCAATTCGAACGAGTCTTTTTCAAACAAGAATTCAGCCTGGTACATTTGTTCTAGTGCTTCCTTGTTCTTTGGTTCCTGGTAAAGAAATTTATATGCCAGCCAGCCTCCTATGATCAGTACGATTCCACCTAAACTTCCTAAGATGACCATTCGGTGTTTTTCAAAAAAATCCTCTGCTTGATGTTTAACATCCGCAATATCTATTAGCGTATCGGCTTTGCTTCCGGCTGCTGCTGAACTTACACCCTTAGGTTGAACATGTGGACGGTATCCTCTGGCCATATATTGATGTTTATATTAAAAAACTGCGCAAAAATAATACAGACTACACAATTCAGACAATGAATAATTCAGTCTGAAGAAAGTGGGGTGCTAATCTGTGATGAATGGATAATCTGATTCCGTATAATTGTCCTCAAACAAATCTGCAGGTTCGGGGAAAGGAGATTGATCTGCAAACATGACGGCAGCATCCATTTCATCCTTAATGGATTGCTCTAGATCTTCTATTTCTTTGTCTGTCAGTAATTTAGCGTCTTTCATGGATTCGGCCACTGTGATCAAAGGGTCGATGGATTTATAATATTCCACTTCGTCTTTGGTTCGATAAGTTGCTGGATCAGAAACGGAATGTCCGCGGTAGCGGTAAGTTTTAATTTCCAGGAAATAAGGTCCTTTGCCGGAACGAATGTGCTTGGCTGCCCGACTCACGGCTTCATGAACCAGGCCAGGATGCATGCCGTCTACTGGTTCAGAGGGCATATCAAATGCTTCGCCGATTTTATAGAGGTCATCCACATTGCTGGTGCGGTCTACTGAGGTTCCCATGGCATAACCGTTGTTTTCGACGATGTACAAGACCGGTAACTTCCAGGTCATGGCCATGTTAAATGATTCAAACAAGGCTCCTTGACGTGCTGCCCCGTCTCCAAACATGGTTACGCAGAGTTTTCCTGTCCCTTTGTATTTTTCGGCAAAGGCAATACCGGTACCTATCGGGATTTGAGCACCAACAATTCCGTTGCCTCCAAAAAACCTGTGTTCTGCGGAGAAAAAATGCATCGATCCGCCCTTTCCTTTGACGCACCCTCCAACTTTTCCAAAAAGCTCAGCCATGCACGCAGCGGCACTAATTCCTCGTCCCAAAGCCAATCCATGCTGGCGATACCCAGTGATCAGGGCATCTTGAGGATCTATAGCCGATAGCAACCCTGCAGCAACAGCCTCTTGACCTATATACACATGACAAAATCCGCGAATTTTTTGCTGCGAATACATCATCAAGGTTTTTTCTTCAAACCGACGAATGCGCAGCATCATTCGATACCAGAAATCCCAGATTTCTTTAGGATACTTTGCATTGGTTTTTGTATTCGTAGGTAGCTTATGGATGATTGGTGGCATTTTTTAAAAATTCTTCAAAGGTAAATACAGTTCGAGAAATTCAATGAGTCAACTCTTCATAGCCTAAGTATTCTATCAGTCTGCGTTAGGCCATTGGTTGGAAACGTTGAAATCCTTAATTGATCTTATAGGGTCTCTTCAAGCCAACGAAAGAATTCTTTTTGCCAAACCAGACCATTTTGAATTTTTAAAACGTGATGTCCTTCATCAGGAATATACAACATGCGGGCTTTAAGATTCATTGATCGAGCTGCAGTGAAGGCTTCAAAGGCTTGCGTATCGGGAATGCGATAATCTTTTCCACCTTGAATAATCATGATGGGTCGGTTCCACTTTTGCACATACCGGTGCGGCGACTGCTTAGCATATACCCATTCGTTCTTCTTATCCCAATATGGACCCTTTAGATCCCAATTCGCAAACCAAAGCTCTTCCGTGCTACCATACCAAGAGTCCAAGTTGAAGGTACCGCAATGGGAAATAAATGTTTTGAATCGGCTCTCGTGTATTCCTGCCAACATGAAAACGGAATACCCCCCAAAACTGGCTCCTACTGCCGCTCGGCGGGATGCGTCTACCCATGGTTTTTGAGATACCTGGTCAATGGCTGATAAGTAATCCCGCATGCATTGACCTCCCCAATCTCCTGAAACTTGTTCATTCCACTTGCTTCCCCAGCCAGGCATCCCACGGCGATTTGGTGCTACAATGATGTATCCTTTTGCGGCCATGAGCTGAAAATTCCAACGAAATGAATAGTATTGACTCAAATGACTTTGTGGTCCTCCTTGGCAATACAAAAGCGTAGGATATTTCTTGGTCGAATCAAAATCGGGGGGGAATATGACCCAGGTAAGCATGTCTTTACCATCGGTGGTTTTGATCCAGTGTTTTTCAATTTTGCTTTTCTGGATCAATTGATAGGTTTGTGTGTTCACTTGGGTGATCTGTCGCGCATCTCCCGTTTGAATATCTATTGCAAAAATTTCAGTTGCGTGGTTCATATCCATCCTCGGGCAAATCAGTTCTTTGCCGCTGATGCCTACAAATCCATTGTAATCACTATCTGTTTTCGTAATCTGACGGAATTCAGCGGTGGGATTTTGACTGAGGTCCAAATCCCATTTCATTTCAAATAACTGAACACAACCCCTATATGGAACAGTGCAATAGATGGATTTTGAGTCATTGCTCCATAGGAAGTGATTGATGGTTTCATCCCAGCCATGGGTCAAAATAAATTTCTTCCTTGAGCTCAATTCCATGATCACCAGATTCTTTTTGTCCGCTTCAAATCCATCCCGGGCCATGCTCAGCCATGCAATAAATCGGCCGTCGGGTGAAAACTGCGGTTCAGTGTCATAACCCATCATCCCTTCAGAAAGGATAGTCGTTTCATTGCGTTCAGGGTTATATAAATAAATTTCGGAGTTGGTACTGACGGCATAATCCTTTCCTTTCTTTTTTACACTCACATATGTCAACCACTTGCTGTCAGGACTCCATTGAAAATCTTCCAAACCACCAAAAGGCATGGTAGGTGCATGAAATGGTTCTCCAGGCATGATATCCGATTCTTGTTCAATGCCATCGGGAGTTAATTTGCCAATGAAAAGGTGGTTGTATGATCCATCTTCCCAATCCTTCCAATGCCTGAACATCAGGTCGTCATAGATCATTGCAGTTGATTTGGTAAGGTCTGGGTAAAAGTCGCTCCGTATTTTGTCTACCTTTACTTTTCTTGAAAATGCAATCCATTTTCCATTGGGGGCGACCATAAGATTCGAATATTCAAGATTGGGAATGCCCAAATTTTTTTGAACAAGATCGTGAAACGCCATGCCATCTTTAGAATAAATGAGGTTGCCACCTCCATCAAAATTTACATTACCGGCATAGGATTGCGCATCGGATACCAAACTCGGGTTTCCCCCTTTGACATCCATAAAATACAGTTGTGTCTTGGCTTTATTTTGCTCTTTGCTGTATTCGGTAACCGTATAGTATAAATACTTTCCATCTGGAGATAATGCTTCGCCATTGACCCTTCCCAAGGACCATAACAATTCTTCGGTCATGCGGCTTTGACTAAACGCGGAAAGCATCTGCGCTATAAAAACCAAAAGAAGTAAATTCCTCATTGTTAAAATTTTGTCCAAAATTACATCAATTTGTAAATTCTCCTGATCGGCTTATTGGATCCTAACGTTGGTGACAAAACTTGTCGTTTCTATGTTCATCTTTGTGAAATAATTTGCTTGAAGTGATCCTGGAAAGCCTGCATTTGATCAATTTTAAAAATTTTGAGGAACTTGCTCTGGAGGCGGGTGCAGGGTTTCATTTTATCACAGGACCCAATGGTGCGGGCAAAACAAATTTACTAGATGGAATTTATTACTTGGCGCTTACGCGAAGTTTTTTGCAGTCTGCTGAAAGGGATTTGGTTCATAAAGGGAAAACGTTTATGCGCCTTGAAGCCAGAATCCAGGATGGTGCTCAGAAAGATCAATATGAGGTAAAATCAAAGCCTCCGCAAGTGCGGGAATGGATCCTCAATGGTAAGAAATACGAGCGCTTGACGGACCATATTGGGCGCATTCCAATAGTATTGCTCGCACCGGATGATGTTTACTTGTTAATGAATTCGGCTGAAGCACGGCGCAAGTATTTAAGTCAAATTTTGGTGCAGTCTGATCCGGCCTTTTTGTCACACAGCCTTCAATATGGACAATACTTGAAGCAAAAAAATGCTGCCCTTAAAGAAATGAGTAAACAGGGTAGGGCGGATGAAGGTTTGCTGGATGCACTTGACCACGGAATGGTTCCTCATGCAGCGTATATGGTGAATGCAAGAAGGTTTTTGATTGAGGCAATCAACCCTATTATAAAAATTTACTTGAATACAATCAGCAATGGTAATCAATCAGGGCATTTGATTTATGTACCTGACATAGAAGATCAATTTGCACAAAAATTGCGCAATGCGCGAACGCGAGATGTCCTGCTGGGACGCAGCACACGAGGTCCACACAAAGACAAAGTGGATGCTTGGATGGATCAGTCGTTGATTTATTCGATGGGATCGCAGGGACAACTCAAGACCATGGTGGCTGCAATGAAAATTGCCCAATTTCAATACATGACCACCGTGATGAAACATCAGCCCATTGTGTTACTGGATGACATATTCGCAAAACTGGATGCCGAACGAGTCAAACAACTCATTCAATTGCTTGAGCAAAACGAGGTCAGCCAATGTTTTATAACCGATACGCACCTTGAAAGAGCCCAAAACCTTGCGAACGACTTGAGCACTCCCGGTAGAGTCTATAAATTGAACCATAACCTGCTCCAAATTTGTTAACTTCGCAAGCTTAGAACAAAATGCAAAAGGACGAAAAAGTGTTAAAGGACTTGCTCAAACAGTTTTCATCACAAGAAAAACTCAAGCTGAAACTTGCACAAATCAAGGTAGAAGAGGCGTGGAATGTTCGATTTAAGGATTTGAAGCCCTATACGAGAAAAATAAAAGTTGAGGGAGACCAGCTAGTGGTTACGTTGGGGTCAGGTCCTTTGGCGCAGGAATTATCTTACAATAAAGATAAGATAATCAACGAATTAAACAGTTTTTTGGGGGAACCGATGATCAAAAGTCTAACCTTGCGATAAACTTATTGTTCTTGTTCCGAAATCTTCATTTGCAAAAGGAACCAACTGCATAAAAAACATAAAACACAAGTCGTTGCGATCACCATATATCAAGTTTTTGAGTTTCCTTATGTGGCAAAGATATAATATATTATTTATTTTTATAATATGTTTTAAAAAATATTTGATCCATTTGGAAAGTTTTGTGTTAATAGTCTAAAACCATAGCTATGTTAAGAAAATCAATCGTTTTTATGCTGACCGTGGCCGTGTCCCCGGTGTTTTCCCAAATAACTGTTCCTGCTCCCAGTCCGGTTTGTAAGTTGGAGCAAAAAATAGGCTTGGGTTCGGTAGCCATAGAATACAGCAGACCAGGTAAAAAAGACCGGATTGTATTTGGAGATTTGGTCCCTTACGGCAAAATGTGGAGGACTGGAGCCAATGCCGCGACTAAAATTACATTCAGTGACTCAGTCAACTTCCATGGCACGGTGGTACCTAATGGTACGTATGCCTTATTCAGCGTGCCCGGTGAAAATGAATGGGAAGTCATATTGTACCGAGATGCCAACGTTTCTGGAGTGCCCCAAAATTACGACATGAGCAAGGAAGCTGCCAGAGTTAAGGTAACACCTGATTTACTTCCATATACTTTCGAAACCTTCATGATTGATGTAAACGATATACGCAATGAATCCGCCACACTCAATCTCATATGGGAAACGACCATTGTACCTGTAAAACTGCGTTTCAACTCAGATAGCCGTGTGCTCTCAAGCATTGATAAGGTATTGGCAGGACCTACAAGCAATGACTTCTATCAGGCAGCCCGTTATTACTACGATACCAACAAAGACCTGAACGCAGCCGTCCAGTGGGCCCACAAAGCAAATGAAATGGCTCCCACTTTTTGGAAATTGCGCGTAGAGGCACTGATTCTCGCAGCCCTTGGTAGAAAAGCTGAAGCCATTGATGTGGCCAAACGTTCTAAAGCAATGGCCATTGAAGCTTCAAACGATGAATATGTTCGGATGAATGATCAATCCATCGAAGAATGGAGCAAGAACTAGAAGCCACTTGGTGAGCAGAGGTTCGTTTTCATTGTTTATAAAGAAATCAAGCATATTTCGCCCGATCAATAGATCGGGCTTTTTTTTAGCTTTTTCATCAACTTTACATCCAAAGTTTATTTCATGATGCCGTGCGATTTGAAAGTAAATAATTTTTTGAAGTTATGATAGTTGGATGTTCTGCTTTTAGTTTTCAACCAAGGACAGATTATTCCTGCATTTTAAATTAAATGTAAATTGCAAGGGAATTTCAATTTTATTTATTGCAAATCTCGTGCTGGTTTTTTCCTTAAGGCTTCAAGAATACACCCTAGAAGTACCACAATGAAACAACTGATGACATTGTACCACAAGAAACCAAGGTCCGAAAAAAAGAACAACATCAGAGTGGAACATTGCGCTGCCAAAGCTGCATAAAAAACACTGCTTCCGCTGATTCTTTTTATGTAAAAAGCACTCATAAATATCCCTAAAACAGTTCCATAAAAAAGGGATCCCACAATGTTGATGAACTGAATCAGATTTTCAAACAATGCTGCATACATGGCGAAGCAAATGGCAACCAAGCCCCAACAGGCGGTAAGGCAGCGCGACCAAAATTGTTCGGTTTTTTGGGAATACAGTGTGGGAGTGATTCTTTTAACAAAGTCAATCGTGGAAGTTCCTGCCAGTGCATTGAGTTCTGCGGAAATCGAAGACATGGCCGCACAAAGAATCACAGCAATCATCAAGCCTATAAAACCTTTGGGAAGATGATGGATGATGTAGTGAATGAATACATAGTCGCGGTCATTGGATTCCTGAGAAGGAAGATTTTCTTTAACAAAGGAATTGACTTCTTCTTTTAATTGGCTTCGATGCTGTTTTATTTTTAGGAGCTCGGCTGACAAGTTTCCTTCCTTTGCATAGAGCGCAAGTGCTGGTTCTGATATATACAATGAATCGGCTCGAGCATTCCAGGTATTCCACTGATTGGAATGATTGGTTTTCAATTGCTGTTCAATTTTGTCATTGAAATGAATAGGGGGTTTCATGAATAAATAAAGTACAAATAAGGTGACTCCACAAAACAAAATGAAAACCTGCATTGGAACTTTAAGGATTCCATTCAAGATCAACCCCATTCGGCTTTCTTGTATATTTTTTCCAGCCAAGTATCGTTGAACTTGAGATTGATCGGTACCAAAATATGCCAATGCAAGGAAAAATCCTCCTGTGATGCCTGCCCAAAAATTATAACGTGAGTCCAGTTGAAATTGAAAGTTTACCGCCTCCATTTTTCCCATCCATGCTGAATATTCCACCACTTCTGCAAATCCAATGGAATCAGGCATGGAAGCAAGCATGTAAAAGAAGACAAAAAACATTCCGACAAAAATCACAAGCATTTGCTGCAACTGGGTCTTAGTGACCGCTTCTGCTCCTCCAGTCACCGTGTAAAGAATGACTGCAAGTCCACTGAAGATGTGGGTCCATTGCAAGTCCCACCCAAATATTGTTGACAAAATAATGCTGGGTGCATACAAGGTAATGCCCGCAGCCAAACCCCGTTGGATTAGAAATATAAATGCAGCCAGCAACCTGGTCTTTAGATCAAATCGTGTTTCAAGATATTCGTAGGCTGTAAATACACCCATTTTATAAAAACGGGGAATGAATGAAATGCAGATTACGATCATGGCCAAGGGCAATCCAAAGTAAAACTGCACAAATTGCAATCCATCTGAGAAGCCCTGCCCAGTAGTGGAAATGAATGTAATCGCGCTGGCTTGCGTTGCCATCACGGTAAGACCCACTTTCCACCAGGCATTTTCCTGATTTCCAAGAATGAAGCTATTGAGTGTATTTTGATGTCTGGTTTTCCAAAAACCATACAATGCAATAAAGCCCAATACGCCAAGCATTACCAACCAATCAAGCTGACTCATTACTTGGTGGTTTCTTTAGGATTGAGTGAAGTCAAATTTGGATAAACCCACTGGATGCTCCTCAATGCAAGAATGTAAAGAACAAGCATTGCAATGACGAATAGGTAATAACGATTCCAATGTTTTGATGAATATTCCATCTTATTCGGAAGAAATGAGGTTGCTAAATAGTCGAAATGCGCCGGGAACGCCGGCCTTCAACTGTCTGAACCAGGCCAATGAGGTGTAAATGTAGCTGCCTTTTCCATTTTGCAAATACAATATTCCAGATTTTAGTGCGGGCTCTCCAGGATCATTCATGGAAAGCAACTCTACGTAGCTACTATCATATTGGGTTGGATAGTATAGTCCTCGCTCTTGAGTCCAACCCTGAAAGTCCGTAGAATCGATCTGATTGGGAGATCGAAATATTGCGTGATTGGGCTGTAATAATTGTACTTCCGAACGTTCGTTCGTAACACGCCCTCTCCCTATTTTTAAAGGGGCTATCGCGAAGTCTGTGGTGACCAGTTCTGAGGTGGTGTTGTACTGCATGATGACCTTACCTCCCTGTTGAGTAAATGAATCCAGAATTTTTTTGCATTGGGCCAAAGCGGGATTTACATTGAGTGCCCTGATTCCAAACACAACCACGTCAAAACGTTTTCTTGAAATTTGGTTCAATTCTTCAGCTGGAACGATGGTGACTGCATGTCCCATCAATTTTAAAGCATCATCTGTATAATCACCTGCGCCTTCTACATATGCAATGCGTTTGGCTTTGCAAGCAATATCGGCTGAAACAATGCGGATTTTGGCTGGAACCAGAACATTTTGTTTACTGATATGTGGGTACTGAATAGGATGGTATACAAGCGCAGGTACATCATTGATCAAAACCGGTATGTTGATGCATTTATTAAGTTTTTGGGTAGCGGACAATTCAAATGCGATCGTTTGTTTTTGTCCGGGTTGATCAAATGAAATCCATTGTTCGTTTGTTTTACTATGAAATTCGGCAGGCAATTGAAGCGAAACTTTCAATTTGCCTGTCCCGGAAAAAGAAATGAATTGGAGTTGACAAACCAAAGCATTTCCTTTTTGGATATATAACTGATCATCCGCGACCATGGCTACATCCGGCATGAGATCCAGTGGACTTTTTACTTCCCCCAAAACCGGATCATCATTTTTGTAAATTACATCCCTTGCAATGGAATAAGAAATGCCATTCAGTGAAAATGAATATACCACCTGGACCTGTTTGGGGGCTGTGGGAAGATAACAATGGGATGATAAGGAGACCGGATAGTGACTATCAAGCCGTCCGTTCAACATCCAAAACGGACTGGTAAGCGACAGCGATGAGTCCAATGGCAAAATACTTTTAAACATGTAAGCCTGGTTTGGTATTGCACTTTTTAGAATGAGACTGTCCGTCATGGCAAATGGAAATTGGATGCGCTCCAAAACCAGGGGGACAGGGTTGCGAACGATGAATTCTGAATATATCGGAATGCTTGCGTGCCGGCTGATAGTTTGCTGTTCAGTGTATGATTCAGCGAAAATTCCCGCGCAATCCATGATCAGACTTTGAACCTCTTCAAGTTTAATAGATTTCCAATGGCCTGGGGGAAGATCCTTGATGTATTGCTCGGCTTTCTGTAAAAGTGGTATAATGGTCCAGGGACGCTGATATTCAAATTTTGAGATGGCTTCTTCAATGACATTTTTCACATTACCTCCTCCGTTGAGTCGGGTCCAGCTAAAGTCCAATCCTTCGAAAGGGGATTCATGGCCGATTTCTTTTTTTGCATCCAACCTTTCGAGGTATTCGATCATGGAACCTCTGCTTGAATTGATGCCAAATCCTTGCGATTTATGCATGCTGCGGCTTGCTGCCGCGATCTCGTTGTTGGAAAATCCATATGTAGGATAGAAGGAACCCACATCCATTGAATACAAAAAGGATTTGTCCATTGTATCAAATTTTTCGCGACCGTAAAAGAAATAGGAAGTGTTGAAAAAAATGCGTTGAACGAGATGAGCTTCGGATTCAGCTAAGACCGATCGCATGAATAGCGGACTGTTGCAATATTTGAAGCCATCCATTCCCAACATCGCAGATGCTGTGTGGTGCCCGTGGGTTTTGCCACTTGTCCGGTGATCAAATCGATTGATGATGACGTCTGGTTTGAATAGGCGAATAACACGCAACACATCTGCTAGTAAACTATCTCGTTGCCAGATACTAAATGTTTCCTCAGCATTCTTTGAATATCCAAAATCATTAGCCCGGCTAAAAAATTGAATTCCTCCATCGATTTTCCGGGCTTCTACGAGCTCTTGCGTTCTGATAGCACCCAGGTATTCATCCAACTCCGATCCGATGAGATTTTGTCCTCCATCGCCTCGGGTCAACGATAAATAAGCTGTACGCAAGTGCATGCCTTTGGAAAGCTGTGTAATCAAGCGCGTATTCTCATCGTCTGGATGGGCAGCAATGTAAAGAACCGAACCCAAAACATTCAGCTTTTGTAGGCCATCCATGATTTCACTGCTCGTCTTTGTTTTTTGTGCACGTCCAATGAACAAACTCAAGCTAAAAACTGTCATTAAGGCTACTTTCTGTATCATGATATACATTTGTGTAATCCTGCAAAGATGTGCATTTGACGAACGTTTAGGCAGGATTTAACTTTACTTTTACCTTTCAATACGTAGGTGGCGTTTTAAAATTAGTTCATGTTGCCCGCAATCATTCAACCAAACGGCCCAAAAGCCTTGATTTTAGGGCCTTGCAGTGCTGAAACCGAACAGCAGCTGTTGACTTTGGCCGATCAAATGAAACCCCTCCAGCCAGATTTGGTGAGGGCAGGACTGTGGAAACCAAGAACCAGACCCGGTTCTTTTGAAGGGGTTGGGGAGCGTGCCATCGAATGGATGAACGCTTTGCAACAAGATTACGGATATAAAATCTGTACGGAAGTAGCCAATGCCCAACATGTTGAAATTGCCCTTCGGGCTGGATTTGATGCACTATGGATTGGAGCCAGGACATCGGTAAATCCTTTTTACGTCTCGGAGATTGCTCAGGCTTTAAGCGGGGTGAAACTGCCAATCATGGTTAAGAATCCAATGAATCCCGACCTATACCTTTGGCTGGGAGCCATCGAAAGACTTTTGCATGCCGGAATTGAAAAAATTGCTGCTATACACAGGGGATTTAGCTTTTATGGGAATTCCATTTATAGAAATATTCCGAGGTGGCAAATTCCAATTGAATTAAAGCGGAAAATGCCAGAACTACAAATGTTGGTCGATATATCCCACATTGGGGGTAAGCCGGAATATCTACTGGAGATTGCTCAGATTGCCATGGACCTAAATTTTGATGGCATCATGGCTGAATTGCATCCTGATCCTCAAAATGCATGGAGCGATGCCGAACAGCAAGTGACTCCCTCATTTTTCCAATCCAACATCCTCGAACAATTGATATTCCGAAAAGCCGAAAGCAAAAATGCAATGTTCAATGAAGTCATTCACAACTTGCGATCTCAGATCGATCAGATTGATCTAAAGGTATTGGACCTCATTGCTCGTCGGATGCAAATTACGGAGGCCATAGCACGCCAAAAATCCCTTGAAAATGTTTCCATCTTCCAACCCGAGCGTTGGGAAGAAATCGTGCACCAGTTGTTGCAACAAGGAAAGATAAACGACTTAAGCGAAGAATTCGTCATGGCCCTTATAGAGGCCATTCACATAGAATCCATCCACCACCAAAGTCGTCAAATGAACCAGCAAACAACTCAAACATTGGTGGACCAACTTCCCGATCAAGTGTAGATTGAACTTTGGTTAAGCCCCAGTCATGAACTTCCGGATACTTTATATGAATGGAGAATGATCCGGCACACAAAACTCAGATTCAATGTGCTTAAAAGAAAAATCCTTTCCGTGCAACGGAAAGGATTAATCAGATTGGTTTTAACAATTACAATAATTGGTTTCGTTGTATTAATAGGGGGCAATTAATATGCCAAATTAAAAATTATGAAGCTTTTTTCTGGCCAACCCTAATTTAAACGCTCCCCATTGGTCCCCAAATATAAAATTTAAACCGCGATCTACTGCCACATGTTTTACCAAGTGAGTAATGCCTTTCACTTTTTGATGCACCGAATTGGCTGCCCTAAGGGAAACAGAAAATCCTGGATCAATGTATTCGATGTGATGCCAATACATGCTTGGTATAAACAACGTTTCGCCATGTTGTAAGGTGGTTTCCCAACCAACCAAGTGTTTTATGGATGGAAATTTTTCCTCGTCGGGATGCAACATATCCACCAAACAACCTACGGTAAATGGGATATGACCTAAATTGCGGGATTGATTGGGTGAAAATAAGATGATTTTTTTTCGTGTTTGAAATTGCGTAAGAAATACATGAGAACAATCCACATCGTAGTGAATTTTGGTATAAGACCCCTGACCGCCAAAAAACATAAAAGGAAACTCTTTGTAAAATCCATCCATGATGTCTGGGATCAAAATGTGATCATTGAGCTCCGGGACCTGCTTGAGTATATTCCATAGGAAAATTCTTAATTGGGAGGGATTGCTTTGGATGATTTCTAAATACTCGCTTAGCCGAATGGTGCCTGTTGGTTTCATGTAGGTTTTTCCTGCTTTGGAAAATGATGGATCGTAAACCGGAACCATTATATCTCCATAGTATTTGCTAAAATATTCAAAATTCCAGCGTGCGGTAGCGGGCCAATGCTTGGCTAAATCTTTAAATACAACAGGCAGGAGAGGGTTTAAATAATTTTGTGAAAAGGACTCTCGCGACAAATTTTCAACTTTAGGTATTGCTTGTAATTTCATTAAGCTAAGTTCGCTGTTATAAGGCGAATTAATATGCATATGAATGTTAACTATTCTTTACAGTTTAATAACTTGCGTTGCTTATCTACTCTTTCGAACTAACTTTGTGACATGAACTCTACACGATACGATGCGCTCGGCGTATCTGCAGCAAAAGATGAGGTGCATTCGGCCATTCGGAATTTGGACAAAGGCCTGTATCCGTTGGCATTTTGCAAAGTTTTACCGGATTTTGTTGGTGGACAAGATGATTTTGTAAATTTGATACATGCCGATACGGCAGGTACAAAAACAAGCTTGGCTTATCTGTACTGGAAAGAAACGGGAGACGTCAGTGTATGGAAAGGCATTGCTCAAGATGCCTTGGTAATGAATGTAGATGACCTGGCCTGTGTGGGTTGTGTAGGCAACGTCATCATATCCTCTACCATCGGTAGAAACAAACACCTAATACCTGGTGCCGTAATCCAACAAGTCATCGAAGGAACTCAGGAATTCATTGATCAAATGACGCAAATGGGCATGACCATGTATTCGGGTGGTGGAGAAACAGCAGATGTGGGGGATATCGTGCGAACCATGGACGTTGGCATTACTGCATTTGCCCGCATGGCTAAAAAAGATTTGATCGTCAACAACATTCTTCCGGGACAGGTCATCGTTGGATTTGCCTCCTACGGACAAGCCATTTATGAAAAATCCTACAACAGTGGAATTGGTTCCAATGGTTTGACCGCTGCGCGACATGATGTGTTGCATAACGATTATTCAAAATTTGCAGAAAGTTATGCTGAGCAAACCAATCCCGATCATGTTTATACAGGACCTTATCGGCTTACAGATCAGTGGTCTTCGGATGAACAATCCTATGAAGTGGGAAAGTTGCTGCTGTCACCCACACGTACCTATCTTCCTTTGGTGAAAGAAATCCTTGCTCAATACAAACCAAATATTCATGGCATGGTGCATTGCACCGGAGGAGCACAAACAAAAGTCAAGAAATTTATCAATCCGTGCAAAATCATCAAGGATCAATTATTTGATATACCACCAGTATTTCAGTTATTAAAGTCTTGCACGCTTTGTACTCCACAAGAAATGTATCAGGTATACAACATGGGTCACCGTTTGGAAATTTATACCGACCTGAAAACTGCGGAAGATTTAATTGCTATTGGTCAAGCATTTTCCATTGATGCAAAAATCATTGGTAGGGTAGAAGCCTCTGAAAATCCACAAGTTTCCATTGTTTCTCCATTGGGAGAATTTCTTTTTCATTCATGAGTCTTGGCCCAGATCGTAGATTGTTATGGAAGTTCATTCTTGGAGAATGCACGCAAGCTGAAATAGATTGGTTGAACACTAAAATGAAAAATGACAAAGATTTGCAAGCAATGTACAAACGTTTGTCGGTCTACAAAAAAACAGTTCAATCAAATACTGAGCATGAACAAATTCAAAGCATGCTCAAAAAGAGAAGGATCTTGACGATCAAAAAAAAGTAACAAAGAATTTATTTAGAGGCTTACACTTACCCGTCATCCCATTCGCTATTCCCCATTCGCTATTCCCCATTATCTATTCTCCATTCGCTATTCCCCATTCTCCATTCTCCATTCGCTACTCCCCAGCCAACCCAGGTAATTGTCCGGACGAAGGGCCAATAGTTCTTGTTTGACAGCTTGCTTGATCGGTAGTGAATGGATGAATGCATGGAGTTGTTCTTTGGTGATGGTTTGGTGAACGCGTGTTAGCTCTTTAAGCAATTCATATGGATTGGTAAATCCTTCTCGTCGAAGGATCGTTTGGATGGGTTCTGCCAATAATATCCAATGATGGTCTAGATCCTGTCGGAGTTTTTCTTCATTCAATACCAATTTAGACAAACCCTTTTCGATCGATAAAATGGACAGGTAAAGATGACCTGCAGGTACGCCAATGTTCCTAAGCACTGTGCTGTCGGTCAAATCGCGTTGCAAGCGGGATGTCGGAAGTTTTTCAGCCAAATGCGAGGCAATGGCGGTAGCTAAGCCTAAATTGCCTTCTGCATTTTCGAAATCAATAGGATTTACTTTGTGTGGCATGGTAGAGGATCCCACCTCACCTGGCTTAATTTGTTGTTTAAAGTAATCCATGGATATATAGGTCCAGAAGTCCCTGCACAGGTCCACCAAAATGGTTTGTATGCGAATCATCAAGTGACACCATTCAGCAATTTCGTCGTAATGGGCAATTTGTGTGGTGTATTGTTGTCTAGAAATTTTTAAATCCGAAGTGAGAAATTCATCAGACCATTTTCTCCAATCAATATGTGGATAAGCAGCCACATGCGCGTTGAAATTTCCGGTAGCCCCGCCAAATTTACCACTGTACGAAAGACTTTTCAAGGCATCCATTTGGTTGTTAAGCCGTTCAACAAAAACCATGAGCTCTTTGCCCAAGGTGGTCGGTGTAGCAGGTTGCCCATGTGTTCGCGCCATCATAGCTTGTGACTTCCATTGCTTGGCCATCGATTGAATCTTGCTCAGAAGTCGATCCAGGCTTGGGATCAAAATTTCCGCAGTATAATCCTGCAGAAGCATGGGAATTGCCGTGTTGTTGATGTCTTGAGAGGTCAGTCCGAAGTGAATGAACTCAGCATGTGCTTGTAGCTGAAGGGAGGAAAAGGCTTCTTTTATGAAATATTCCACCGCTTTCACATCATGGTTGGTAGTGTTTTCAATGGTTTTGATTTTCTGAGCATATTCAGGTTCGAAATGTTCCCATAAATGGTTGAGCGCTTCTTGTTGGGTGGGGGATAGCTGAACAGGAATGATGCCGGTATTGCACAATCGGATGAAATAGAGAATTTCAACTTTTACTCGATATCGAATAAGTCCGAGTTCAGAAAAATATGGACTGAGAGCATGTACTTTGTTGGCATACCTTCCGTCCAATGGGGAAATGGCATTGAGCATATATTCTATATTTTTACCGACACCGTTTTAGGTTTCGGAAGTACTTTGTGACTGAGCCAATAAAACAATAAAATGTGCAAAGAACCAAAAAGTTCAAATCCTAATAAATGCATGGGGTAAGGCCTTAAGATGAGTGGATTCTGGGCTTCGGGAGCACGCATCAAATAAATGTAATTGGAGTCCAAGCACAAGTTGAGTAAATAGATGGTGCCCAACAATAAATGTCCCGAGATCCAAATCCTAAGCCAGGCCATTTTCAACGGCCGCATATTGAACACAAACAAACCATACATGCTCCCGAAGATGATGGCCGCATGACTAAAATAGAAGTCAACCAAAAAATAAACCGAGTATCCATGGGTTAATTCCGGTGTAATTAAACTTTGCACAGCACCTCCTAAACTCAACAACAAGAGAAATTCAAAAAGCAGATAATTGGGTTTTAAAAGGAATATGATCATGCTGATATAAGAAATTCCGCAAAGATGCAATGGAAGTGAATCTTGTATGGTGAATAATCCTTCTTGAACGGTGTAGGCAAATAAATAAACTTCCCGAATGATGAATACACCAATTAAAAAAAACCTGTACCGCAACTCGAATCCTTTGAACAAAGCAAATTGGCCAAACCGAATCATGGCATAGAATAATAAAATGCTTCCAACAAGTCCTAATGTCCAGGGAGTCGATAAGAGTGGTACTACATAATGTGGATGCATGGGTTAATACAATTTTTTGCTAATGCAATGCCGGACGAATTGGCAAATTCTTGACCACCTCTGCCTCGCGCTGAATCCAGAGTTTCAATTTTTTATACACTTGGTCTTCGTCAAAATACTGCAAAGCCATTTTGATATAAATATGGCCGTGCTTTGCTTCGGAGGTCCATAACATTTTATAAAACTTCTTCATCTCTGGGTCTTCTAAATGTTCTTCGACCATTCGAAAACGCTCCGCACCTCGTGTCTCTGCAACAGAAGCAATCAGCAAACGGTCTAAAAATCGCTCTTCAATGCCATGGCTGCAATACTTGAGCAATTCCTTGATATAAGGGTCTTCCATCATGCCTTCAGGCAAGCCTATTCCACGCACTTCCATAAGGTCATAAACCAATTTAAAATGTTCCAATTCTTCCAATGCAGTTTCGATCAATTCAGGGATGATCGCGCGACGGTTGGGATATTTTGCTACAAAGCTTAAAGCCATTGCTGACGCCTTTCGTTCGCAATCGGCATGATCTACAAGAAAAGCATCAAAATCATTCAATACCGCTTCAATCCATTCAGGTGGACTGGGGTATTGGATATCCAAATTGAGCTTCACCCGATGATGGATTAAGTTGTGGCGCTATACATGAAATACATCAGCACCATCAGGACTATAGCGACCACTACGATGATCCATAAAATGTTTCGCGTTTCCCCGGTGTGCTGAGTTTTGGAAGGTTTTTTATGTGAACTCATGACGATGACTTTTACCGGAGTAAATGTATTATTTTTTTGGCAAGCGATGAAAATGAATTCGTCAAGAAATCAACGATGGGCATTTAGAAAGTCAAGAACCCTTTCATCAGTGCGCACATCACTCAGCTTGAGGGGTCGTTTTAATTGTATGCCTTGTAGCGTCTTGCAGCGGCTGAAGGCAACATAAACCTGACCAAAATCAAAGGCACCGCTTCCAAAATCAATGTCCACGCTTTCAAACGTCTTACCCTGACTTTTATGAATGGTGACGGCCCATGCTAATTTCAGAGGGAGTTGCTTGAAAATGCCGGTTACTTCTGTTTGTAATTCAGGCCGAGGACCTTCGGAAAGTTTGTATTTCAAAACTTCCCACGCTACGGGCTCTACTTCGATGCAATCTCCGGTTTCCGGAATCCGAACCTTCGCCCTTTCTGGGTGGAGGGTTTCCACAACGCCGAGCATACCATTGGCATACTTTTTTTGAGGATCGTTCCGGAGAAACATGACTTGCGCGCCTTCTTTGAGGACCAAATACTCATCAGCTGGAAATTGACTTGACAACACCTGGCCCTCAATGCGAGCTGGATAAATAACTGATTGACTGGTCAAGGCCTCCAGTTGTTGAGCGTTGTAAATCTGTGCTGCTCGATTGGTTGTACACAATTGTATGCGCATGTCGCCGCTCCTTTTAAAATCTGATTGGAACAAACATTGGGCATTGATTTCTTCTAAGTCCTCTGGTTCCAATTGATTTTCACGAATTTTATTAAGCAAACGGATGAAATGAAGATCCTTTTGCCGGTGGATTTTCTGAAGTTCTATCATTTCAAAATGCTTCAATGATTGAAATGCTTTGGAAGAAAAAAAATAAGGGCTTTCATATAGCGACGCCAACATGTTTCTTTCATCAAGATGCGTAATAACTGGGGGAAGTTGAAACAAATCCCCAATCCAAAGCATGGGTTTTCCACCAAATACCACGCTTGATTTCAGTGATCTTCTGAGCAGTTGATCAATGTGATCCAATAAATCAGCTCGAACCATCGAGATTTCATCGATGATGATCCAATCAACGTGTTCCAATAATTTAGCATTCAGTGGGCGATAATCGGAGGCGCGTATCCAGCCTGGTGGAAATTTGAAAAAACTATGTATGGTTTGACCTTTGATATGGATGGCAGCTACACCGGTTGGTGCCAAGTATATCGCCTTTTTATCCGAAATTCTGCGAAAAGCTTGTAGGAGGGTTGATTTACCAGTTCCTGCTTTGCCGGTTAGAAAAAAATTGCCTTGTGCTTCGTCCAGGCAATCGAAAACATAATGCTGGTCTGCATCAATTTCATATACCGGAAATTCCATCAGGGATCCATCCTTAATATGCAATAAACCGGAAAGTGATCACTGTAGCCGTAATTGTATTGGTTTCCAGAGAAAGTCCTCTTCGGATAATTCTTGTAATGCCCTGACTTTTCAATCATATAATTTTTTCGAAATACCCTTTGCCCATGAAGCTTCCATCCCGTTTTGCCGTGGATGAAATGGTCTGAAACGATGATTTGGTCAAACAATCCCCATCGATCATCATGGGCCCCTGAGCCTTCACCTTTTGCAAACATATCATAGAATGGATTGAAAAATGCTGCTGTTTGCACCTTGGATATACTGGAGGAGGCCCCTAGGCCGTCAATCAAAGATGGGTCCTCAGGATTGTCGTTCAAATCTCCCATCACAATGAATCTGGCCTCAGGTTGCTTTGCCCGAATGGAATCAGCAATCGCACGATTTTTTAATGCAGCCATCATCCTGAATGCCTGGGTTTCTTTTTCACCGCCTCTTCTAGATGGCCAATGATTCACGGTAATGAACGTGAGCTGATCACCCAATAACCCTTTAATCAGCAATATATCCCTTGTTTTTCGCGGTCGGTCACCATCAGGTGGTAATTCAAGTGCGAACGCTTTGACCTGCAATACCTGGAAAAATTCTGACCGATACAATAATGCAACATCCACCCCACGGTAATCCCGACTATCGCGGTGCACGATCTTGTAATAAAAGGAATTCAACAATGGATGCCGAACCAAATCTTCCAAGACGCCCTGATTTTCTATTTCGCAAACCCCCAATAAAGCCAAAGGGACTTCTTTGAGGTCGGTTTGCATGTTGCGTATAACTTTGGCCAATCGCCCCAGTTTATCTCTGTACTTTTCAAGGGTCCAGTTTTTATCACCGCTTGGTAAAAACTCTTCATCCAACACATTGGGGTCATCCAAAGTATCAAAGAGATTTTCCAAGTTATAAAAGCCTACAGCCAATCGTTGATCTTGGGCATCCAGTTTGGACTGGCTGATTAAAATTGCAATAATTAATAATATGTCTGTACGGCAAGGTCTCATCAAATTTTTGTTACTTTGGGCGTTTATTGAAATTAAACTGTCAAAAATAATCCCTTCTAGTGAACTCAAACGTTAACGTTGGTCGTATAGGAATAGTTTTATTCTCGTTTCTATTTCTCCAATCCATTTCAGCTCAACAATTTACTGGCCAATTATTGGACCATTCCTCACAAAAGCCCGTCGCTCAGGCCTTGGTATTGGAATTGGTTTCTGGTGAATCGGTGACAAGTGGTGAAGACGGTTTATTCTCTTTAACAGGGAGTCCTTCGTCCGATTTAATCCGAATCAAAGTTCAATACAACGGCTACCAGCAATTTTTTATCCAGTTGGAAAAAGCCGATTGGGGGTCAGAAAGGCAAACCTTTTATCTGAAAAGACTTCAACAACAGGAAGACCAGGCTTTGGATGGTACAGGGTCTGGAGAAGATGAAGACAATGACGAAGGAGATGTCTATACAATGCTCAATGCATCGGAAAATCCTTTCATCCGCACAGCTGGACTGGAACTAGGAGGCTTTCGTTATAGTTTAAGAGGCCTCGGCACCGAATGGGATCAACTTGGATTCAATGGCTTCCTATTAAATGACTTGGATTATGCACGGATACCTTTCTATTTATTTTCGGGACTAACGTTTGTTAGCCGGTATTCCGATGATTTCATGGCCTATAAAGATGATCGCTATGATTTTGGGAGCCCTGGGGTTTCTCAATGGATCACAACCTATCCTGGAAACTATCGAAAAGAATTTTCTGTGAATTTGGCAACGACCAACCGGAATTATAACAACCGATTGGGCGTTCATTATGCCTCTGGGATAAATTCCAACGGGTCTTCATGGATAGCCGGAGTAAATAGAAGATGGGCTCAAGAAGCCTACATACCAGGGACTTTTTACGACGCCTGGGGCGCATATGCGGGTTATAGCCATCGCATTGGACAAAAACATCACTTCAATGCTGTGGCAATATACGCGCCCGTAGTGCGTGGGAAATCAAGCCCCGGTGTCCAGGAAGTGTTTGACTTGTCAGGAGACCCCTATTACAATGCTTACTGGGGTATTCAACAAGGTGAAAAGCGAAATAGTCGAGAAGTAAGAACTTCAGCTCCGGCTTTGTTCCTCAACTACCGTTGGGACATCCAAGAGCATTTGACAGTGCAAGCCGGGTTGATGGGGATGATGTTGGATCGGTATGATAGTCAATTGGAATGGAACAATGCTCCCGATCCGCGACCAGACTATTATCAAAAATTACCATCCAATACAGAAGATTCCGCTGTTGCGGCTGCAATCATCGATCTATGGAAAAATGACATCCATACGCGACAGGTGAATTGGACCCGAATATACAACGGGAATTACAACAATCAGGTCACCCTTTACAATGTCAATGGTGAACCCAATTCAAGCATAAGTGGGAAGCAAGCGTTGTATTGGATTGGAAAACGGGTTCAAAAACAGAAAGAGTGGGAACAGTTTTTAAAATTGAATTGGACAAAAGGTCGACACGAGTTGGACGTCCAATCAAGAATCGAGTTATCTGCTGTTGAAAATTATCAGGAAGTAGGCGATTTGTTGGGTGCTGATTTTGTTTTAGACATTGAAGATTTTATTGATGATCCTGGTTTGCAACATCCCGATGTGAGCAAAGTCAACAAGATTGTTTTGGAAGACGAAAAATTCGGATTCCATTATCAAACCCATACATCCGCTTGGAGCGGGCATCTTGCGTATCGCTATTTTGGAAGAAAAATTGACCTGAATGCAGTAGCTCAATTTAAATCTTTGTCCTATAGCCGAACAGGTTATTGGCAAAATGCCATCTTTGAAAGCAGTCTCGGCAAATCCAATACCCACAACTCCAATGGATTTGGTGTAAAAGCGGTAGCCACCTGGAAGTTGAATGGCCGGAATTATATTCAAGGATCCACCGCTTTTCAAGAGCTTCCCATCCGATTGGATCAAAAATTCATCAGCCCAGAATGGAGAGCGGATGTTATTGACCACGAAGATCAGCCCACCATAGGTTCTTTTGATTTGGCCTACCATTACAGAAGTCCACGATTGGCATTGACGTTCAGTGCTTATTTAGTTCAAATCAAAAACCAGATCATCAACAAAGATTTTTTCTTGGACGATCAACTGGAAAGCGCGTCCAACACTGGATTAGCTGATGGAAGTTTGATCAATGCATTTTACACTCATTTGGACCAAAGGAATATGGGCTTTGAAGGAAATGTTGAATACAAACTGGGCCCGGGTTTGAATGTTTCTGCAACCGTAATGCTGGGAGACCACTACATCACCAACCGCCCGGATTTTTACATTTATGATAAATTCAGCAAGGCGTCCGCATATCATACCATTTATATCAATAATTATCCGGTATATGGATCAGCGCAGAAAGCTGCAAGCTTAGCGGTGAAATACGATTTGTTTAAAAACGGATTTGTAGTCCTCACAGCCAATCACCTATCGCAACAATACATTGAATACAATCCATTGCGAAGGATCCCCCAAGCCGTTGCAGATGTGGATCGCAATACCGAGTTGTTCAATCAAATCATCGATCCTGAAAAATTGCCGACCGCATTTTTCATCAACTTGTTTGCATATAAGTCTTTTAAGTTTTTAGACCAAAATTTTACTGCATCATTAAGCATTAATAATTTATTAAACAATAAGAGTCTTGTCAATGGGGGCTTTGAACAGTTTCGGTACAATTACGAAACAAAAGATCCAGAGCAATTTCCTTCCAAGTATTTCAATTTTCAAGGTATCAATTATTATTTCAGTATTACATGGAGAATATAATGAATATGCGCATTCAACCCAATTTTTATTTAGCTTTTATAAGCCTAATCTTTAGTTCGTTTTTGCAATGGAGCTGCGTAGATCGCGAATTTGATGAGCCACCTATTCTGCAAGACGAATTGGATTTTCCACCCAATGGTTCCATTGCTCAACTCAAATCTTACTATGTTGCCGGACAGTTTGTAACCATTCCCATGGACTTAAATGTTCATGCTGTAGTGGTAGCAGATGACCGGAGTGGAAATTTTTATAAAACCTTGATTATTCAGGATTCAACTGCGGGTATTGAACTCAAATTGAACCGTACCGGATTGTATGCGGATTATCCAGTGGGGATGAAAGTTGGACTTAAATGCAAGGGCCTTACCATAGGAGATTACAATGGATTAATCCAAATTGGCTTGGGCACCTATCAAGATGGAAATTTTACAAACATCGCTGGAATCGAAGATGCATTAATCGAACAATACCTTTACAAAGGGCCCAAAAACCAAATCATTACACCGGCATTGAAGACCATCAATACGTTGACTGCTCAAGACATTAGTACGTTGGTGAAAATTGATCGCCTTGAATTCGATAGAGCCGATATTGGAAAGACTTATGCCGATGTAATTGGACAAAGGTCATCTAATCTTTTGCTCACCGATTGCGATCAAAATCTGATCATTTTAAGATCAAGCAATTTTGCAGATTTTGCAGGACTCACAGTTCCGGAAGGCAATGGAACCATTGTCGGCATTCTTGGAAAGTTTCGTACAGATGTACAATTGTTCATCCGGGACACGCATGACATAGCCTTTGTCAATCCTGTTTGCAATGCAGGTCCGGGACCTTTAACTCCAAAGACCATTCGTGAAATCAGAACTTTATATTCCGGGGCTACCAAAAATTTACCCGATTCCATCATGATTGCCGGAACGGTCATATCCGACAAAGATCAATCCAACATCACCAGCAAGAATGTAGTCATTCAAGATGTTACAGCCGGAATTGTGCTGCGTTTCTTAACCAACAATAGCTTTTCTTTGGGTGATCAAATCGAGGTCAATGTGTCGAAGCAGGAATTGTCTGAGTTCCAAGGGCTTTTACAAATTAATAACGTTGACATTTCAAGGGCTAAAATCATTGGTAATAAATTATGGACCCCAACGAAAAAGACCATTGCCGAAATCTTAGCAGATTTCGAAAATCTGGAATCCACTTTGGTGGAAATTGAAAATGTAAGCATCACGAAATCCGGGGGGTCTACATTCTCAGGCACTACCAAATTGGATGATCCTTCAGGAAGTATGGATTTGTTTACACAATCTTATGCAACATTTGCCGCCAACTCACTTCCACAAGGCACCGTCAAATTGGTGGGTTTCGTCAATCAGGGAGGTACTTCACAAGCAAAACAATTATCCATTCGGAACTTGAATGACATCGTCGGTGGAGGTTCAGGCACTCCCGAAACCATTAATATACTGGATTTGCGAAAAACCTTTCCAGGCAGTACCACCACGGTGCAAGGAAATAAGAAAATAAAGGGAATTGTCGTGAGTGATCGTTCTCAGGAAAACACAACCTTGAAGAATATTCACTTGCAAGATACATCTGGAGGCATCGTGGTGCGGTTCACAGCCAATCACAGCTTTAATTTAGGAGACGAAGTAGAAGTGGACATCAGTGGCCAAGAGTTTACGGAATTTCAAGGATTACTTGAAATCAATAATGTTCCATTGGATAAAGCAAAAAAAACAGGAAGTGGCACAGTGACGCCAAAAAAATTCACGATTGCGGAAATTATTCAAAAATTTGAAGACCTGGAATCAACGCTGGTCATGGTAGAAGCTGTTCAAATAACCAAAGCAACAGATAAAACTTATTCGGGTACTTGTATATTGACAGATGCCAGCGGACAAATGGAACTTTATACTCGTTCGGCAGCTCTGTTTTCAGCTCAGGAATTTCCGGTGGGTGTTGTCAAAATCATTGCCATTGTGAATCAAGGAGGAGCAACATTGGCCAAGCAGTTGAGTATCCGAACCCCGGCGGATGTAACTCCTTAATTTTAGATGCAGGCAGTTTTTCGGTTTAGGCAATTTGAAGTCTGGACACCCGAGGATGTTTTTTCTGTCACCACCGATTCGGTATTGTTAGGTTCTTGGTCCGATTGCTGCTTTGCACAGCAGGTTTTAGACATAGGAACTGGTAACGGGATATTGAGCTTGATGATTGCACAGCGAAGCTCTCCAGGGGCTACCATACATGCCATTGACCGTAGCGAAGCCTCCGTCCATTGCGCACGTTACAACTTTGCAAAAAGTCCATGGGCGAATAAGTGCAATGCATATTTGATGAATGCAAATGATTTGTTGACGCATCCAAATCTTTTTCATGGCCGATCATTTGATTTAATCATCACCAATCCTCCCTACTACAAGAATCAGCAAAAATCAACAGCCTTGGGAATGCAGCTGGCAAGGCATCAGGATGACTTTGATTTTGCAACCTTGGCCAAAGCAGTGTCCATTAATTTGGCCGAATCTGGAAAATTTTGCTGCGTATTGCCAACTCATCTTGAAGTGGAATGCAGCAAAACCATGCTGTACAACGGACTTTACTTGGCTAAAAGGATCCAAATTAGTCATCATGACCAAGCAGCGAATAGTATCATTTTATTGGAGTATCACAAACAAAGCCAAGTCACTGAACTGGGGAATTTGGTTTTGTTTGATGGAGAAGGTCATAAAACGGAAGAATATAAAAACCTTACGGATTCATACTATGTTTAATGGCGGTTTGCGTGATCTTTAAAAATCTTAATAACAACAACATGCCCATGGAACTCAAACATACGATGAATCCAATCCATATGCCAACGACTTCCATTTTCAAGGATACACTGAGTAAATAGCCAATGGGAATTCCCAAAAACCAGTAACACAGGGTCGTGTAAATAGTTGGCATGCGGACGTCTTGTAAACCCCTTAAAATGCCTATACCTACGGCTTGTAGAGAGTCTCCTAATTGGAATCCTGCAGCCAAACAAAATAAAAAGGACGCTTGCTCGATGACGTGAGGTTCGTTAGAAAATAGCAAGGGAATGAGATTCCTAAAAAGTAAAAAAATTGCTGCACATGCCAAGCCATAAAACATGGCCATCTGAAGAACCAGAATACCGGAGCGTCTCGCTTTCGGAATGTCTGCCATCCCAAAAGCTTCTCCTACTTTGATAGATCCTGCTGTGCTGAGACCTATGGAAACCATAAAAGTGAGTGATGCAACCGAAAGAGAGATCTGGTGTGCTGCTTGTTGAATTGCACCAAACCATCCAACCATAACACCAAGCACTACAAATGCACCAATTTCGCTACAATATTGCCAGGCCGATGGAATCGCAAGACGCAGGAAATTTCGAATCGATTCCGTTCGAATCGTTCTGTCATTCAAACGATAAATTTTGTATTTTTTACTTTGAAGAACATACCAACCAATGGCTAATGCAATGATCATTCGGGTTATAAATGATGAAATGCCTGCGCCTTCTAATTCCAATCTCGGAAAACCAAAGTTTCCAAAGATGAGTAGATAATTTAGGAGGGCATTGAGTGGAATGGATGCCAATGATAGGATGAGGGGAATTTTGGTAAATTGCAAACCGTCGCAAAATTGCTTGATGCTTAGAAAAAAAGTCATGGGAACAATGGACCAAAGCATCCAATTGTAAAAGGGCCTTGCCAATTGGGCCACACGTGGGTCTTGATTTAGGTGGTATACGATTTCTCCGCAGAAATACAAGAGGATTACGGTCAACAAACTCATGATTCCATTTACCAGCAAAGCGTTGTTTAGCAAAGAGCCACATGATTGAATTTGATGGCTACCACGCAGGCTTGCTATCATAGGAGAAATCACCACCGAAAAACCCAATGCAATGACGAAAGGAAAACCAATCATGTTATTAACCAGGGCAGATGCGGCCAAATGGTAATAACTGATTTTGCTCACCATCGCTGAATCAATTAAATTGATAGCCATTTGCGATAGATTTCCCAGAATGATAGGAATCGCAAGTACGAGCAAGTCTTTCTGTTGAGTGCTCAGAAATCGCATGGAGATGGATTTAATAAAAAAGGGTTTGCAGGATGTCCGCAAACCCCAGTTGTATTTTATAAAAACGAGGAATTAATTGTTTTGGGAATCTTCCTGAATTATTTGTCTTGCTAAATTGAGTATCGTTTCATCTTCAATGTGTACAATTCCACCATGAGGTCCCGGCTGAATATGGTTTCCGGAGTTTTCTAAATGGTGGGCTCCAAAATAATTCCTTACCGTTTGTTCGTCGACATTTAACGTGTCAGCTATCTTCTTAATGCTTCCACTGGGAAGCGCATGTTTGATTTTTCTCAGTTCTTCTAATGTGATGTTCATAAAGCTGAATTTATGGTGATTAATATTGGACCCCTTAAAATATTACGAGAATTGGTATCCAACAAGTATTTATTAAAAAAAATCTATTTTAAAAATTGTTCAACGGGGTGGTATTCCAAATGAAAAGCTTCTGCAACCCCTTGGTAAACAACCTTCCCTTGGATTACATTGAGTCCTAAGGCAAGGGGTTTACTATCTTGGCAAGCCTTTTTCCAGCCTTTGTCAGCCAGTTGGATAGCATAAGGTAAAGTAGCATTGGTTAAAGCCAAAGTCGATGTGAAAGGAACAGCTCCCGGCATATTCGCAACACAATAGTGCACCACGTCATCAATGATAAAGATTGGGTCGTCGTGGGTGGTTGGTTTGCTGGTTTCCATGCAGCCTCCCTGATCAATGGCAACATCCACCAAAACGGTACCTTGTTGCATGGTTTTGAGCATATCCCGAGTAATCAAACTCGGTGCTTTTGCTCCAGGAATCAATACAGCTCCAACGATAAGGTCATGGGTTTTTATCAAATTGCGAATGGTTAATTCATTGGAATACATGGTGGTGACGTTGGAGGGCAATACATCGGCTAAATAGCGTAAACGCGATAAATTAACGTCCAAAATGGTGACCTGTGCACCCATTCCTGCAGCCATTTTTGCAGCTTGAGTACCAACTATGCCACCTCCCAAAACCAATACTTTGGCAGGAGGAACACCTGGAACGCCTCCCAATAATATACCTTTTCCTTTTTGGGGTTTTTCCAGAAATTTTGCACCTTCCTGAATGGCCATACGACCAGCTACTTCGGACATAGGTACCAATAAAGGTAAACTGCGATCTGCAAGCTCAACCGTTTCGTATGCTAAACAAACAGCGCCGCTGTGGATCATTGCTTCTGTGAGTGGTTGATAGGAGGCAAAGTGAAAATAAGTGAACACCAACTGATTTTCTTTGATGAGTCCATACTCTGAAGCGATGGGCTCCTTCACCTTCATAATCATTTCAGCAATGGAATACACTTTGGTGATATCGTCTAAAATTTGCGCTCCAGCCTGACGATAGTCTTCATCCGAAAAACCACTGCCGTCTCCTGCAGTACTTTGGACATATACCTCATGGCCGCGTTTCTTAAATTCCAAAACGCCAGCGGGCGTCAAGGCAACGCGGTTTTCATTGCTTTTAATTTCTTTGGGAACCCCGATGATCATACGATTGAGTTTTTATAACGGGGCGAAAATACGACAGATCGAACGAATACAGATGTCTATAAAAAAAGATAGCCCGTATACGGTTATACGGGCAAATCTTCATTTAATAACCAAAACTCAAAACTCGAACTATATATACCAACAACCGTGCCAAAAATTGACATGCAGGGGATTGCCTAAAATTGCAATGGACAAAAGAAAAGCATATGGTTTGCGAACGATTGGGGCTTATGCAAAATAGTATGGGCGGGGATAGAAAAAATCCATTTGACCATCAAGGATTGAAACCGTGAGGCCTATAAAAAAAAAAGCTCGTGACTTTTCACGAGCAAAACGAATTTTACATTTAATAACCAAAACTTACACGTAACAAATATAATATGTATTATTGAAATATTTAATATAATTATCATTAAAATATAGTCCATTATAAATATAAATTATATAAAATATGTATAATGCAGATAATCTATTCTATGTATAGATCTTGGGGAAGTCTAATGCCTGGACTTTGTATCTTCATAAGCCTTTCTATAGCTTGTTTACCAGTCTCCTTCAGACTGTATGAGAAGGAATTTACGTACGTTAAAATGTGTTGCTGAACAATGGTTTCTTCCATGCTTTGAGCGTGGTGGCAAATGAAAGCCTTTATTTTTGAATCATTGGTCCATGCTGCAGAAACACTCGCTCTCACCAATTGCAAGATGTTTTGCTTGATGTCACCGGGAAGTTCCCTGCGCACGGCTATCAATCCAAGCGGAATGGGAAGTTTTGTTTTCTGGTACCAAACTTGGCCAAGATCTGATAAACACACCAGGCCTTTTTGGAGATAAGTAAAACGACTCTCGTGAATGATGATCCCTGCATCAAACCTGTTTGAGGCCACTGCTTGCTCTATGTCATGAAATACCACCTCTTCAAGATTTTTAAGCTCCGGAAATGCATGGTTCAATAAAAACCTGGCCGTTGTTTGCATACCCGGTACAGCGATGCGCCAGGAAGGCTGCGGATTCATTCCATGGGACTGGGATATGACCATCAAGGGACCGCAATCCAATCCCAAAGCCGCCCCAGCATCGAGTATCTGGTAATCGTCCAACAGCTCAAGCATGTGTGCCGCGCTCACTTTGATGAGATCATACTCTTTTGTTGTGGCCAGGCGATTGAGTTGTTGAATATCGAAAAAGTCCGCTAACATTGCAGGCTGATGAGCATGTAGCATATTTTGGATCCAATGTCCAAATATGAACGTATCGTTAGGACAAGGGGAAATCGCTATTTTTAACACTCGATTCATTTATGCATTGGCTTGATCGCAACACCGTCTACGAAGACAACCATTTATTAATCATTGATAAACCTTCTGGTTTGTTAACCCAGGGTGATAAAACGGGAGACACTAATTTATTCGACCTGGTTAAAGACCATCTAAAACATAAATACAATAAACCCGGAAATGTTTACCTGGCTTTGGTAAATCGACTAGATAGACCTGTTGGTGGATTGGTGTTGTTGGCAAAAACCAGCAAGGCTGGAGAACGGCTGCACTCCATGATGCAGCAACATCAATTTGAAAAGGAATATTTGGTTTTGTGCCATGGCCACCCACCTGAAAATCATGCTACCTTGGAGCATTACCTATTGAAGGACGAATCGACCAATAAAACCAAGGTTTATCCCAATCCTCACAAGGGAGCAAAAAAATGTTTACTGCACTATGATCTATTGGCCCATATGGAAGGATTGAGTCTCTTGTCCATTCAATTGCAAACGGGCAGATCGCACCAAATTCGAGCTCAGTTGGCATATATCAATTGTCCGATCCTGGGCGATAACAAATATGGTAAGAACAAAACAGGTTCTGAAAGTGACTTGTACTTATTTGCTTACCGCCTTCAATTTATTCATCCCGTTTCCAAAGAACCCGTAATCGCAGTTACCTTTCCTTCCGATAAAAGGGAATGGAAACACTTCCAATCTTTCTTTCCCAAAATTTAGGATTTCAATTTTATTTAAATTGTTTAAAATCAATTGGTTGGACAATTAGTCCATCCCAATTACTGGGTATAAAGTGAACAAGGTATTCCGACTGCCAGAATTCTCTTACTTTTGCGGCGTAAGAGCTCACGACCAGCTCCTGCTGAATTCCCCCAGGGTAGAAATGCAGCAAGGGTAGGTGGTTGAGCGGTGCGATGGGCTCTTGCATTTTCTGCACAAACCAAAACGCATGAAATTTTTTATTGATACGGCCAAATTAGACCACATCAAAGAAGCCAAAGACCTTGGAATTTTAGATGGGGTGACTACCAACCCAAGTTTAATGGCCAAAGAAGGCATTACGGGCCGTCAAAACATTTACAGCCACTATAAAAAAATTTGCGACCTGGTGCAAGGAGGAGATGTCAGTGCGGAAGTCATTGCAACGGACTACCAAGGTATGATGACCGAAGCACGTGATCTGGCAGAAATTGCTGAAAACATTGTCGTAAAAATTCCCATGACCAAAGATGGCATTAAAGCCATCAGCGAATTGACCGCCGCGGGCATTAAAACCAACTGCACATTGGTGTTCAGTGCCGGCCAGGCAATCTTGGTAGCAAAAGCGGGGGCAACTTATATTTCTCCTTTCATCGGAAGGATCGATGACATCAATTGGGATGGCATGCAACTCATCAATGATATTTTTGAGATTTATTCCCTTCAGAGTTATGAAACGGAAATTTTAGCCGCTTCTATTCGCAGCGGTTTACACATCGTACAAGCCGCCAAAGCTGGAGCGGACGTTGTAACTTGCCCGTTGGATGCCATATTATCATTGCTCAAACATCCACTTACAGACATTGGACTTCAAAAATTTCTGGAAGATCATCAAAAAGCTCAGGCCTTAGCTTCCAAGGCTTGATAGGCAATCAAAACACGATTGGATCATTTTATCGATGGTTTTTAGGGGGTGATTGGAGAACTTTCCCGTTATGCGATTGGCTAATATGGCTTGTATAGAAACTGCTTTGTGCCCAAGATAGCAACTGAGGCCATAAATGCCCGCTGTTTCCATTTCCAAATTATGCAATTTCCCGGCATTACAGGAAAACGATTCCCAAGATTTGAGTACGGTGGATTTCATACCTCTCACACTACGGCCTTGTGGAGCATAAAACCCCTCACACGTCAAGGTGTTGCCTAACAAGTGTTCTTTGGTTTTAAAAACACGAACCAACGCTGCATCGGCTTTTGTTCTGTACACCGGCAATTGGAATGCTGCACCAATGGATTGATCATCCGGACATAGCAATATTCCAGGACAAGGATAAAATGCAGGAAGGCCTCCTAAGCTGAATGCCGTTTCAGAAATCAGCAAAGAATCCAATGGAATGTCTTTTTGAATGGCTCCAGAAGTGCCAAGTCGGATGAATTGAAGCGTTTCTGCTTGTGCTCCATGGTCGGATGAGTGACCATCCCAATTAAACAAGTAATCAATCTCGTTGAGCACAATGTCAACATTGTCCATGCCTATGCCTGTCGATACCACGCTGATGCGCTGTTTTCCTGAATAACCTGTAATGGTTTTAAACTCTCGGTTTTGTTTTTTTGTTTCAATTCGATCAAGGTACTGGGCTACGTGGTCAACCCGTTGAAGATCACCTACGGTGATGATGCAGTTTGAGAGTTCATCCTTCTTCAAATGCAAATGGTAAATACTTCCATCGTCGTTCAGTATCCAATTGGTTTTTGATCTATACATTATGGCCAAAATTAAAATCTTTCATTTACCCCATTGCGGGACCTGCAAAAAAATATTGCAAACTTTAAATACGGATCAGTGCGATTTGCAAGATATCAAGGAGAAAAACATCTCTGCGAAGGAATTGGATGCCTTGGTTAAAATTTCGGGCTCTTATGAAACCTTGTTCAGCAGAAAAGCCATCAAATATCAAACCATGGGCTTGAAAGATAAAAAATTAACTGAACTTGAAATGCGTCAATTGATTCTTGACGATTATACTTTCCTGAAAAGACCCGTAGTGGTCAAGGGAAAAAAATTCTTTGCTGGACATACCCTGGATGCCATTCAAGGCATGCAATTTCTGGTCAATGGAAAATGATCGTTTTTAATGTGGTTACAAGGTTAATTGCAAGCCAGCCAGATCAGTGGGGATTGCAATGTATCACTCAAATGACCTGCACGGTCTTTGATGTAGACAATAAAAAACAAACTATCGGTTGGAAATTGAACAGGTGCTGAACAAGGCGGAATCGGATTTGGAAACAAGCAGCATGTGGTGAATACCAGTAAATTGATTTGACCCTTTTGCTGAGCCCCATTGGAAGGAGGTAAATCTGGTATTTTGTAACTATTGTACAATGCATTGGTCCGGCTGTCCTGAATAAATATTTCATGTCGGCTATCTTGCGAACCAAATCCCAAATCGCCATCGCCATCTTCAAATGTGAATTGCACCCAAAGAGAATCTTGGTTTAAATCCCCTTGCCGCATGGTGCTTTTAGATATCAATACATTCGAGATTACTGGAATTTCATCGCCCTGATTTTCCGTATTGCATCCCAATAAAAACACAGTGAGCGTGAAAAATACAAGGTATCTTTCCAGCTTGTTTCTTTTTACAAATAATGCCATGGTTGCCAATACCTAATGGAATGAATATCGAAGATAAAATATTGCATGTAAATGATGATAATTTTGAGGAGCTTGCATTGGAAATTTTCCGGTATCAAGCTACCAATAACCCGGTGTATGCAGAATATCTTGAATATTTGAAGCGTAAAGTTCATTCCATTCATTCAATTTCCCAAATTCCATCGCTTCCTGTTGAAGTGTTTAAGCATCGCAAAGTACTTTGTGATGGGGTCGAGTCGGAAGCTTATTATGAATCTTCCGGTACAACAGATCATGCGTTGTCGAAGCATTATATTCCATCATTGAATTGGTATCGACAAGTAAGCAAAGCTTGTTTTGAAGCTTTTTTTGGACCTGTTGTAGATTATGAAATGTTTGCACTTTTACCACATTACCTGGAAAGAGGGCACTCGTCCTTGGTGGCCATGGTGCAAGGGTTTATCAATGAAACCAATTCATCGCTGTCCAAGCATTTTTACCTGAATGATATGAAATCATTGAATGCAAGCTTGATGCAAGCATTGGCCAACAAACAAAAAGTCATCTTATGGGGCGTACGATTTGCCATTTTGGATTTTGCAGACCAATTTCCAGGCAACTATCCTGATTTGGTGGTGATTGAAACAGGGGGTATGAAAGGAAGGAGGAAACAACTTTCAAATGCAGAATATGTTGAAAAGGTATGCAGTCAGTTGAAGGGAATTCAATTGTTTTCAGAATATGGAATGACGGAACTTCATTCTCAGAGCTATGCACTCCTTCCCAATAGTTTTAAACCCGTTCCATGGATGCGCTTTGCCATCTCCAACCCACATGATCCCACCGAAATGCAGTCGGTTGGAAAGAGAGGCTTTATCCAAATCATGGATTTGGCAAATTATCAAACCTGCAGTTTTTTGCAAACCCAAGATATGGGTTTTGTTGATGGAGATGGAAGTCTGAATTTATTGGGCCGATTGGATACTTCAGAGCTACGAGGCTGTTCGTTTCTGTACCACGATTAAACAGACTACATCAGTGTAATAGAAAACCTTCGGTGATCCAATCAGCAAGCAACTGACGGTTTCGCGGGATTAAAATGCGCTTTCGGTCTTCTTCATTATGGATGTTTGCAAGTTCGATAAATATCGGCTCAGGATCCGAATGGCGCACTACATAGAGTGGGCGGGCGCTGACTGATCCATTGTATTCGCGATCCCTTCGGTAAACCTGGTACTTGTCTTCAAAGACATTTTGAATATCCACAGCTTTCTCTTTGCTGGTGGCACTTTCAGACTGATAGTAGAAGAATACATCCTGACGGTTTTCTTCTCCCTGCGCATCGATGTGGATGCTGACCATCCATTGATTTTTATACCCCTGCTTCTTATGTTTTTTATACAGTTTGTTGACTTTCGAAATTCCTTGTTTGAGTCTTTTCTTTTGGCTAACTGGAATTTTAGACCCACCAAAGGTGGTTTCGTCCGAGTCGCAGTCGAGAAATTGCTCATCGCGAATTCCGTCATTTTCATCTTCAACAATTACATACACCGTGGCACCGTTTTCCATTAAATTTTTTGCAAGCCGCAAACTCACATCGTAGGCATATTCATCTTCACAAATCGTGTATTTTCCTTCAACATTTTTTGCTATGGCTCCTGGGTCCGGTCCTCCATGCCCCGGGACAATATAAAAAACCTGATTTTTCAAACGTTCTTCTTTTATGACTACGTTTTCATAAGCTTCTCCAAACAGCGGAACTTTGAGCGTATTGGTCGATACCCGCAACGCACTACCCACAGCGGTTGATTTTTCTGCCAGGTTTTTCGCGTTCAACGTCCTGATTTCAGATGCAGTCAGTTTCCTTTCTGCAACGAGTTCTGCATTTGCTGAAAATGACTTCATGCCAGCAATCAAAAATTGCTTGCGGTTGTCCTGCCCGTTTCCAAGCGACTGGACTTCCGACTTTTCTTTTATTGCCGTTTTCCGAATCGATTTGGTAACCGCAACCGGAGATTCTTCCACGGTTAGTGATTGCAGCGTTTTTTTGTCGGTATCGGGGACGTACAAGCACTTGTCCTTCAAATGACTGCGTTGTTTGACCTTAGCTTCCACCAATAGTCCGTTGTAGGTCAATACGCTTTTACTCCATCTTTTATCTTGTGTACCTATGCTGGATTCTATGCTTTTGCCATCATACCGGTATACTTGGATTGGCAACTTATAGGTTCTACCAGCCAAAAGGGTTGCATTGGGTTTTAATTTATTCAGTTTGTAAAAACGATTTAAATTATCTGGGTCATCCAATAATTTGTATTTGCGCAATATCGAATACACACCGTCTCCAACTTTCGCCTTTACCGTCAATGTTTGAACCTTTTTTCCAGGACTTGGATGGGCGATGGCTATTTGACTGAGCAAGCAAATCATGAGCAATTGAATGCACTTCATGGAGAATTATTTATTACACAAATATATTATGACAAAACGTAATTTGTAATCATTTGATATACATTATTTTAAATAGTATAAAAAATCGTTATATAATGATTTGATAATCAGTCTATTTTTGCAAAGATGTTTCGTCAGCTTTTGTACAAAGAATGGTTGTCAGAATGGAGAAATCCATACCAAATAGGGGGCTTGATCAGCTTCCTATCGGGGGTTTCCTTCCTCGTATATTTTTTTTCTGGGAGACCAAGCCTGCAGATTTGGAACTTCATGTATTGGTTAATATATCTCTTTCTTAGTTTGTTTGCTGCAACCCGGGTTTACGAAGACGACCAGTCCAAATACAGAATTTATAACCATACCCTATACAACCCTTTGCACCTTTTCTTCGCAAAAGTGGCTTATTTGACCTTATTGCTTTGGGTTTTAGGCCTTTTTCTCTGTTTGGTGTTGAATGTCCTTGCGCCGCTGCAAAATGGATGGTCACTCTGGTGGATTCCAATTTTGGGATGCATCAGTTTAGGCTTCGGAACTTTGAGCTCTTTTACCTCCTTCTTGGCCAGTCATGCTGCATCCAAGCAAATGCTGATGATCGTCATCACCTTACCACTTTGTTTTCCACTATTAGGTTTATCATACGCAGTCTCTCGTGAATTCTTATCAATTGCGCCTTTCGAACAAATCCTTTGGAAATCACTTCCTTTGATAGCAGTGGATTTATTCGTGCTGGCTTTTGCCATGTTCCTGCTACCTTTGAGTTGGAAGAATTGAGTCATGTGGATGAAAAATCATGCTTGGAAGCTGGTCGGAGTGATCTTGTTTTTGGTCATCTTGAATCGCGGTTTGCTGACCCCTCTTAAACATGGAATCACAGACGTTCAACCCAGTCGGCTACAAGCAGGAAAATCGGTCGAACTTAACATTGCTGCCTACAACAGTCATTATCAGGCGATAGATCACATGATCCGCGTTTTCATTCGCCCTCACGCTGGCGCTAAAGGGGTCCTTCAAAACTTGATGATCGAAGCAAAAGCGGTAGAAGTCATTTCTACAACTCAATTGAAAGCAAGTTTCGATATTCCCTTGTTTTTGCCTGAGTACACAAAACTTGGACAGTACAGCCTCATCGTGGAAAGCCCTATGGATGGAGCAGCAGTCATTCCCTCTAAACTCATTCTCTCACAAGACAGCATCGATTGGAAACTTGGGGTTTCCTTATGGACTCCATTGGAGGAAATTCGTTTCAGTCAAGCCCATTTGAGTCATTTTCCCTACCGAAACATACTGGTTGAGACCATTCGCAATACATTTTTCCATGTATCTCTTTGGTTTGCAATGTTTTTACTTTTATCCATTTCGGTTTATCATAGTTTTCGATACTTGAAAACCTCAAATCCTGATGCGGATTTGCGTGCATTTGCTTTGGTGAAGACGGGACTCCTCTTCGGCGTATTGGGATGCATTACCGGTTCATTGTGGGCTCGATATACCTGGGAGACCTGGTGGACAACAGACATAAAACTGAACATGGCTGCCTTGAGCATCATGATTTATTTGGCCTATCTCATCCTTCGGGCCTCCATTGAGGAGGTCGATCGCAAGCGAAGAATAGCCGCTGCATACAACGTTTTTGCCTTGGTTGCGGTGATTCCCTTGATTTTTGTTTTGCCCAGGCTAACAGACAGCCTTCATCCCGGCAATGGGGGCAATCCAGCGTTCGGATCAGATGATATGGACAATGCGCTGCGTGTCATATTTTATCCTGCGGTCATAGCGTTTATGTTGTTAGGTTGTTGGCTGGCCGATTTGATGTACCGCACCGATAAGCTGGCCCTGAAACAAAACGACCTTGAGAATAATTCCTAAAATGTTTCGCTGTTTAAAAATAATGCCCCAATTTCGCCGGGTGAATCCATCATGAGTCTAAATTGTCGAAAATTTGCCTTCGTATTGCTTTTTAGCGTATTCCATGCAATCGGATTTGCACAGGGCGATTTTATGAGGCAAACTGGGAAGATCTATGTGGTATACGCAGTATTGACCGTCATATTTCTTGGACTTTTTGGCTTTGTATGGAGGTTAGACAACCGAATATCTAAAATTGAAAAACAATTCGAAGATGAGCAACAATAAAACCCAATCATTTTTAGCAAGTGTAAATCAGAATTTTGATAAAGCAGCATCTTATACAAGCATTCCAAAGGGAATTCTGGAGCAAATCAAAGTGTGCAATGCGGTTTATGAAATAAAATTTCCCGTGCGAATCGGGGATCAAATTGAGGTTATCAATGCATTTAGAGCTCAGCATAGCCACCACCGCTTACCCACCAAAGGAGGTATTCGTTACAACGAACATGTAGACAAGGAAGAGGTGGAAGCGTTGGCAGCACTCATGACCTACAAATGTGCCATTGTGGACGTTCCTTTCGGAGGAGCTAAGGGCGGTGTGAAAATCAACCCTAAGAATTACTCGGAAGAACAATTGGAGCGCATAACCCGCAGGTATACTACCGAACTCATTCGTAAGAATTTCATAGGCCCGGGCATTGACGTTCCAGCGCCAGATTATGGTACCGGTCCTCGTGAAATGGCTTGGATTTACGATACCTATTTGACTTTTAAAGGGGGAGATATCGATGCAGCCGGTTGTGTTACGGGCAAACCCATCAACCAAAATGGAATCCGAGGAAGAAACGAAGCCACCGGAAGAGGTGTCTTTTACGGTTTGCGCGAACTTTGCGATACAGGCGATGCCATGCAAAAAATAGGACTCACAAAGGGTTTGTCAGGGAAAAGGGTCGTGATCCAAGGATTGGGAAATGTGGGCTCTTTCACTGGAAACATCATGCAAGATGAGGGTGATATTAAAGTCATTGCGGTAAGTGAGTACGAAGGTGCGGTATACAGTGAAAATGGCATCCGGTTTGCAGATCTTATCAAGTATCGTGCAGAAAACAATGGGAGCATTCTAGGATTTCCGGGCACCACAACCCTTCCCAGCAGAGAGGCTGCTTTAGAGCTTGAATGTGACATTCTTATACCCGCAGCATTGGAAAACCAAATCACGGTCCAAAATGCAGCCAACATCAAGGCAAAAATTATTGGAGAAGCAGCCAATGGCCCAGTGTCCGCGGAAGCAGAAGAAATGCTACTGAAAAAGGGCGTTTTGATTGTACCCGATATGTACCTCAATGCAGGAGGGGTCACCGTTTCATATTTTGAGTGGTTGAAAAACCTTTCCCATATGCGTTTTGGCAGAATGGAAAAACGATTTGACTCAAACACTTACTCCAATTTTGTCGGATTAATCGAAAAGTTGACCTCCAAAAGCATAGGAGAACGAGAGCGCGAGTTTTTAACCCGTGGCGCTGATGAAATTGATCTGGTTCGATCTGGTCTGGAAGAAACCATGGTCACTTCATTCCAACAAATTTGGGAGACCTATCGCAATAATCCTAAAATTGATGGCCTCAGAAGTGCCGCCTTTGTGGCTGCTTTAGAAAAAATAAGCAACGATTACGCTAACTTGGGAATTTTCCCATAGAATTTAAACAGCTGTCCTTTTTAGTTTTTTCTGCTTTTACGAAATAATATTCTATTTTTATCGTTTCAAATGATAACTAACCGATTATTATTTCAAATTTATGGCAGAAAAACTTGACAAAGTCGACATCCGAATTCTCAATTTCCTCCAGGAAAATAGTAAAATTACCAACTTGGAGTTGAGCCGAAAAATAGGCCTATCTCCTGCTCCAACCTTGGAAAGGGTAAAGAAGCTAGAACAACTCGAGATCATCGAAAGCTACCACGCCAAAATCAACCCAACAAAAGTGAACCTGACTATAAGCACTTTTGTTTTGATCAATCTGGCTTGGCACATCCCCGGAGCAATGGAATCTTTTGTGGATAAAATTCGTGAAATTGACGAAATTACTGATTGTTACGTGATTACTGGCGATGCTGACATTCTCATGCGGGTAGTATGTAGAGATATCCAGGCGTATGAAAACCTTCTTTTTCGTAAGCTTAGTCAAATCAAAGAAGTCGAACGTCTCAAGACCCTCATGACCTTGTCGATCGTGAAATCTTCAAATAAACTGCCCATCAGACTGGAAGATTTAGAACAATAAGTTTTCATCATGGCTCCTTTGAACAAGGGTTTGCTCTGGAGGTTTTCTGCAGAGGATGAAAGTCCATCCTATTTGTTGGGTACCATTCATATTGACAGCGCCTATTTTCGAAAGCACCAGGTGCAATTTCAAGCCCTTCTCCATGAATGTCATGCTTTTGCAGCGGAAGTCGATCTTGATGAAATGGTGGGTATGCCCTTTCATGCCATGCTCATAGCAAATGAACAAGATTCCTGGAAATACCTGCTGTCGGAACGCAAGTTGGCGAAATTGAATCGATGGTCTAAGCATAGGTTTAAGGTTGATCTGTTGGATTTTGATCGCATGCATCCGATCTTGCTGTTGCACATGCTCACGTTGCAACTTGTGCATGAAGACCACCAAAAGAGCATTGACCAATCATTGTGGGAAATGGCAGGAACTTCCGGACTTACTCGATTCGGCTTGGAATCTTTGGAAGATCATTTCAATGTATTAAACACATTTTCAGTCGCCGATCAATTGAAGTTGTTGGTCGAATTTTTGAAAAACACACAGAATGCTCGAATTAAATTTGACCGTATGGTCCGGCATTATGAAAATGGGCAACTGGATTTATTGTTCAAAGAAAGCAAACGAATGTTAGGAAGGAACCGCCATGTTATGCTGAATTTACGCAATGAGAACATGTCAAAAAAAATTGTAGATCGCAACGGGAAAGGAGGTGTTTTCTATACATGCGGAGCTGCACATTTGGCTGGCAACAATGGAATTTTAAGCTTTTTAAAACGTTCTGGATACAAATTAAAACCCTTATACCTTTAAGTTGTTATCCATATCACTTAATTCAAACTTGCTATGAGATTTTTTTCCCTGCTTGTCTGTTTATTCTTTTTAACCGGATTTTCTCAAGCTCAAAATAAACATACCTTGAGTGGCTATGTCAAGGAATTTGGTTCCGGTGAAACCATGATCGGAGTCAATGTTTTTTTGAAAGACAATCCTCAGATTGGTACAGTGAGTAATCTATATGGTTTTTATTCCATCACTTTACCAGAAGGCAAGCATCACTTGATCTTTTCTTATACGGGTTATGGTACAAATCATGTGGAAGTGGAATTGAATGGCAATTTATCCAAAGACATCCTGCTCACACCTGGTGTCGCTATCCAAGAAGTTCTGGTTACCGCCGAAAATCCAAAAAAAAATGTTGAAAGCACCGACATGGGAACCGTTGAGCTGGATATTGAAACCGTAAAAAAATTGCCGGCGTTGTTTGGAGAAGTGGATATTCTAAAATCATTGCAGTTACTCCCAGGAATCTCCTCTGCTTCGGAAGGTACCGCTGGAATCTATGTTCGCGGTGGAGGTCCAGACCAAAATCTTGTATTGTTGGATGAAGCCATCGTGTACAACACGGGTCATTTATTTGGTTTTTTTAGTGTATTTAATTCGGATGCCATCAAAAATACAATCCTCATCAAAGGAAGTGTACCAGCAAATTATGGAGGGCGAATTTCTTCGGTGATCGATGTGCAAATGAAAGAAGGAAATAACCAGGATTTTGTGGCTGAAGGAGGTGTTGGTCTGATCGCGAGTCGCCTGACCTTGCAAGGTCCTTTAGCCAATGATAAAAGTTCGTTCATCGTATCAGGAAGAAGAACCTATGCCTTGGATTTGGCACAGCCTTTTATCAATAATACAAAGTTTGAAGGCTCCAATTATTATTTCTATGACCTGAATGCAAAAGTCAACTACCGTTTCGGACCTAAGGATCGCCTTTATTTGAGCGGATATTTTGGTAGAGATGTATTTCGATTTAAAAATGTAGAACGCGATTTTTTGTTGGAATTGCCTTATGGTAACTCAACAGGTACCATCCGTTGGAATCACTTATGGAATGACAAAGTATTTTCTAACCTGTCAATTATCACCAACAATTATGATTTCCGCTTGCATGGTGGTCAGGAAACTTTCAAATTTGATATCAATTCCGGAGTTCGAAACGTGAGCTTGAAAGGCGATATCGATTATTACCCGTCTCCTGAACACCAACTGAAATTGGGCGCAAGGTATACTTATCATAAATTGAGTCCGAATGTGGTTACAGCGACGAATGGGGATGTAGATTTCAATACCGAATTCAAACCTAAATACGGCCACGAAGCAGAATGCTACCTATTAGATGATTGGGCCATCAATCGGTTTTGGAAAATAAATGCCGGATTGCGTTTATCCAGCTTTGTTCACGTAGGACCATACTATTCTGAAATTCAAAAGAAAAATTTTGGAAGTGGCGAAGTTGTTAAAACTTATTTTCAGCCTGAACCTCGAATCTTGATCAACAGAATTTTATCTGAATCCAGTTCGCTAAAAGGGGGCTTGACCTGGGCAAGTCAATACATTCACTTAGTCAGTAATTCAGGGAGTACCTTGCCTGCAGACGTATGGGTACCAAGTACCGAGAAAGTAAAACCGCAACTGGGTCTTCAGTTTTCCCTGGGTTATTTTAGAAATTTTCTGGACAATGGCTTGGAGACATCGTTTGAAATATATTATCGAAGAATGGACAACCAATTGGATTACCGGGAAAGCTATGTCGAGAATTTCAGCGCTGACGTTGAAAATGAGTTTGTTTCCGGCAAAGGCAGAGCCTATGGCGCTGAATTGTTTGTCAAAAAGAATTTTGGAAGATGGAACGGTTGGGTTGGTTATACATGGTCACGAACCGAGCGATGGTTTTCAGAAATTGAAAACGGCCGTGTATATCCAGCGGTCTATGACAGACCACACGATTTGACAGTGGTATTAAATTATCAATTGAGTAAGAATTGGAATCTGGCTTCAAGCTTTGTATATGCCAGTGGGAAGATGTTGACACCCATTAAAAGTTTGTTCATCATCGAAGGCAGACCAAATATTGAATACGGACTAAGAAATAGCCAACGCACAGAGCCATACCACCGAATGGATCTCTCTTTGGTTTATGAAAATAAATCCAAGGCAAATAAATCTTTTCACTCCAGTTGGGCATTCAGTATTTACAATTTGTACAACAATAAAAATCCATTTTTCACATACAATGATTTTTCTTCCGATGTGCTGACTGGTAAGGCATCATTGCATTCCTATGAAGTGACTTTGTTTACCATCATTCCATCTGTTACATGGAATTTTTACTGGAACATCACAAAAAAGAACTATGAAAATAAAGATTGATTCCGCTGCTTACATACTTGCATTTGGCCTGTTGTTCGGATCATGCGAAGAAGAGTATTTTCCACCAACCGACATTTACAAAAAACAGTTGGTCGTGGAAGCAGTAGTGGAGTTGGGCAATGCATCCATTCCACCGTATTGCATATTGACCAATTCATTTCCATATGATACTTCTTTGGGTACTAGCTTGATCAATGATCTCTTTGTACACGATGCAACCGTTTATTTGCATGGACCGAATGAGCGTGTACGTTTGCAAGAATTCTGCCTGAACGATTTGCAAGAACCTTTTCGGTCAGAACTAATCAAGCAATTTGGGTACGATCCGGATAGTGTAGTGACTGATTTTTGTGCATACTTCGATGTTGCCCGTGAATTGCCTTTGATAGCAAATGCAACCTATCAATTGGAGATCAAAACCGAACAAGATAGCTTCCTTGCAATCGATCTCATGCCTGAATACAGCCCTATCGATAGCTTTTGGTTTGAAAAGCCCCCTGGAAGAAATAACAATGATACATTTGCGCAATTGCACTGTATCATTCGAGATAATCCTCTTGCAGCTGACTATTACCGATATTTCACGGCGGGTCAAAACGAACGCTTGATTCCAAACGTCAATTCGGTAACAGATGACGTATTTTTTGATGGCAAAACATTTGAATTTTCATTGTCGAAAGCACTGAGTCCAGATGATGAATTCGACGATAATTCTGGCTTGTTCAGAAGGGGAGATACCATCCAAATTAAATGGTGCAATTTGCCAAAAAACCATTACGAATTTTGGAATGCCCTCGAGGCTGGAAGAACTCGTCAGGGTCCGTTTTCTGCATACGTCAGGATTCCAGGAAACATCCCCCAAGCTTTGGGTATCTTTGGGCTTCAACATTGCAAAACATATACCCTGGTGGTGCCAAAATGATCTGAAATGAGCGAATACAAGAACATAGCTTTGCGCGTAAATCTGGGCAGTGACTTTGTGCCAGAGTCCATTGAGTGGCGTGCTGATTCGAACCAAGAGCATTGGGGTCCGGCCAAGGCCTTCCTCTTATCTATTTTTGAAGCAAACTCCCAGGATACTTTGAAATTGGATTTATGGACTAAGGATTTCCAAATGAATGAAATGGACCGGTTCATGTATTATACCTTGAAATCATTGTGTGAAAGTTACCTCAAAGCCACCAACAATGTAGATTTGGCAAATGACTTCCAATCGTTCATTGAGCATTTTGGTGTTCAAACGGAACTCCTGAAGTCATCATAGCCATGAACAAGGTTGATGCAAGCCTATTAAGGCTTCCAAAGCATGATCAAGTAGCTCAATGTTGATTGAGATTGATTCGTTCAGCACACGAATAAATATTTGCACGATCATGCCTCGCAAACCCAATCAATGTCATGTTGCAAGCTTCTGCGGTTTCAATGGCCAGGCTGGATGGTGCACCAATGGCAATCAAAATAGGGCAACCAATCATGTAGGCTTTATGTACGAGCTCGAAACTTGCTCGACCACTCAATAAAATGCATTCATTTCCAAGAGGCAATTTATCGGCATATAATCGTTTTCCACACAGCTTATCCATCGCATTGTGTCGGCCAATATCTTCAGCCCATTCTTGAATATTTCCATCCATATCGAAAATTGCACAGCAATGTGAGCCTCCGGTTTCGGAAAATGCAGATTGTGCAGATTGTAATTTCGACGGCAACGAATACAAAACACGCCTGTCCATGCATGGAGCATTCTTTTTGAGAATAAAATTGCAATGATCCAACAAGTCGTCAATGGTAGTTCTACCGCAAACACCACAGCTTGAATGGGTATAGGCGTGTCGAACACTGGGTGACAAGGATGGGATGACACCAGGATTCAAAGTAACCACAGCTGTTTGCTGCGTCGGTGTGTCCCCATTGCAATCGAAACGAAAATCAATGGATTGAATTTGTCGATTGGGGTGGGTGAGAATTCCTTCATTGAATAAGTACCCTCCAATGAGTGACGTTTCATCTCCTGGCGTTCGCATGGTAATGGCTAGCGGGGCTTGTACCAACTTCCCGTGCTGTTCGTATCGTAAGACCATTTCTAGGGGTTCTTCAATGCAAATGGCATCGTCGCAAAGTTCGGTGAATGTGCTTGCACGGAGTATTTTTTTTTGGACAGTTCCTTTCCTTATTGCATTTGACATCTTCATCCAAAGATAATGGATTATCATTTTTCTCAGAACCAATCAAGGTGATTTCTGTCGTCACAGTCAAATATTGAATTTCCTTTCTTTTACATGAATCCAGGAATTGCATTTGGTAAAGAGGTGAAGCAAGCAGTTACTATATGATTTCGATAAATTTGGATTGAAATTACTTCCAAAAGAAAGTATATCTGTGACTGTTTTGGCAAGCTTCAAAACACCAAAATGAAGTCGATATTCAAATAAATGCTTATTTTAGTGATCTTAACCACAACCAATGAGACAATTCGCTCTATGCTTATTTGTTATCATGGCCCAATTGGTCATGGCCCAACAAAATTTTCAAATTTTCCCAGCTGAGTTGGAAAATCTACTAAAAGGCCAATTTAAAGTAGATACTTTTCCCAAAAAAAATTTAAAGGCCGACAAAGATTTGGTCAGGTACCTCATTCAGAACGTTTCAGCCGATTCCTTAAAGAATCATATGCAAGCACTGGTTTCGTTTGAAAACAGAAATACGATTGCCGATGACGTCTTGAAGCCAGACAAAGGAATACGGGGTGCAAGGAATTACATTTTAAATCGAATCAATGCATGGTCCAAACTTCCAGAGGCGGTCATCCTTGGTGGTGAATTTTCATTCGAATATTCCATGTGCCAACGTTTGCAACATACCCAAGCTTTTGCAATCATACCAGGAAATGGTCCCCTGCGAGATGAACTGGTGATTCTTGAAGCGCACTTGGACAGTCGTTGTGAGGAATTGTGCGACACCCAATGCGTTGCTCAAGGTGCCGATGACAATGCAAGTGGGAGTGCTCTTTTGATGGAGTTGGCCAGAGTGCTCAGCAAAGTTTCGTTCGATCGGACGGTGGTGTTGTTATGGTGTACCGGCGAAGAGCAAGGCTTAGGTGGTTCCAGGTCTTTTGCAATGTACTGTAAACAGCAAAACATCCCGGTTAAAGCCGTATTCAACAACGACATCGTTGGGGGCATCGAATGCGGAATGACTTCTTCTCCTCCAGGCTGTCCGGGTCCTGCGTTAGTCGATAGCCTGCGGCTCCGCATATTTTCTGCTGGGGTTACCAACAGTATGCCTAAAAGTATGGCTCGATTGAGCAGAATATTAGTAGAACAAAATCTGGCTCCAATTTATCCAGCTACACCTAAAATTGATGTCATGTTTGGCGAAGATCGATCAGGAAGGGGAGGGGACCATATTCCGTTCCGCGAACAAGGCTATACAGCCATACGCCTGAGCTCTTCATACGAAAATGGGGATGGCAACCCAAGCCAACCTGATTACAAGGATCGGCAGCATTCTTCTCGCGATATTTTAGGCAAAGACCTGAATGGAGATCTTCAATTGGATAGTTTTTACGTGCATTTCAATTATTTGAAAAACAATACCCTCGTGAATGCACTGATAGCATCCAATGCCGCTTCAGTTGATTTATTACCATTTACATTGAAAATCTCGAGCAGCCCCGGAATATTGAATTTGCAAATCGAAAATCCACAAAATGCAAAAAAATTTGTCTTTGGAATCCGTCGATTGAATAGTGTGTTCTACGATTCCATCGTAATGACCGAACAGCCTTCAATATCCTGGCAGGGCTTAACTCCAACACAATACTATGTTTCAGCCACTGGTGTTGATTCGGCTGACTGGATTGGAATGATAGGTACTGAATACAATGTAAGAGTACCAACAACGACCCAAGAAAAAGTAAAAGAAGCACCAGCCATTGAGTTGTTGCAAAATAAACCAAACCCATTTGATGAGCTGACTATGATCCCGATTTTTGTGCATGATGTAAATGGGATTATAAATGCTCAACTCATCATTCAATCAGAGCATGGCACGCTGATCAAAGTTTTGCCTTTGCAATTAAAACCAGGGATTAATGAAATTCTTTATGACTATGCATGGCATCGTTTCGAATGCGGAGTCTATTTTTACTCGTTGCAGATCAATGGAAAAATTTGGGCTACACATAAAATGATTTTGAGTCAATTTTAAGCCATTATCATTGCATTTTCCTAAAGCGATTTCTTAAAATGAACGATTGATTTACAAAATGGACTATGCACTTTCATGCAGTTTTGCAAGGATCGGGAATAAACTGTTTTAGATCAATTAAAACAAGCCACTGATCTGGCCATGTTCGTCAATGTCAATTTTTTCTGCAGCTGGCTCATCCGGCAATCCAGGCATACGCATCATTTCTCCGGTGATGGGAACAATGAATCCGGCTCCTGCAGCAATTTCTATTTGCCTTACCGTCAATGTAAATGCTCTGGGCCTTCCGATAAGATCCGGATTGTCGGACAAAGATTTTTGGGTTTTTGCAATGCAAACGGGTAAATGATTGAGACCAAGAGATTCAATTTTTTTCAAATCCGCTTTTGCATCCGCTGAATATTCTACATGGGCTGCACCATAAATTTTCTTTGCAATGGCTTCTATTTTTTCCATGGGTTGCCAATCATTTTCATAGCAAGGCACAAACGGTTTGGTCCACTGATCTGCTATTTCCGCTACTTTTTGAGCCAATTCCAGGGCCCCATCACCTCCTTTTGCCCATACCTCTGAGTAAACTGCAGGTACCCCGAATTTATCGCAGGAATTTTTGATTACCTGGAGTTCTTCCTCGCTATCGGCAGTAAATCGATTGATGGCTACAATGGCAGGCAATCCAAATTGCTTTGCATTTTCCAAGTGTTTTTCTAGGTTCTCACATCCCTTCTGAACGGCTTTTGGGTCTGGATCGGCCAGTTTTTTCAAGGATTTTCCACCATGGTATTTTAATGCGCGCACGGTGGCTACAATGACTGCAGCATTAGGAGACAAGCCAGCTGTTCTACACTTGATATCCAGAAATTTTTCAGCTCCCAAGTCAAAGCCGAATCCCGCTTCGGTTACCACATAGTCTGATAGCGACATACCCATTTTGGTTGCTATGATCGTGTTTGTTCCCTGCGCAATGTTGGCAAATGGACCTCCGTGAATAATGGCTGGATTGCCTTCAATGGTTTGCACCAGATTTGGCTTTATGGCATCTTTGAGCAGGGTTGCCATCGCGCCTTCCGCTTTCAAATCGCGGGCATAAATTGGTTTGCGATCCCAAGTTAAACCAACAAATATGTTGCCCATCCTGCGTTTTAAGTCGTTGAGATCTTTCGATAAACAAAGAATGGCCATGATTTCTGATGCCGCAGTAATGTCAAAACCTGTTTCTCTAGGTACGCCGTTGCCGGTACCTCCTAAACCTATGGTGATGCGCCGTAACGAACGATCGTTCATATCCATGACGCGTTTCCATGAAATGGTCCTTGGATCCAAACCCAGGTTGAATTTCCGATTTTGGATGTTGTTGTCAATCAAAGCAGCCAATAAATTGTGGGCTTTTTCCACGGCTGCAAAATCCCCCGTAAAGTGCAAGTTGATGTCCTCCATGGGTAAGACCTGCGACCATCCTCCTCCTGTGGCTCCGCCTTTGATTCCGAACACAGGCCCTAAGGAGGGTTCCCGCAAAACCACCGTCGTCTTTTTACCTATCTTATTCAGGCCTTCAGCTAAACCGATGGACGTTGTGGTTTTTCCTTCTCCAGCCGGAGTAGGGGATATGGCCGAAACCAGAATGAGCTTGCATTTTGCTACTTTGTCCTCTTGAATTAAATCGAGTGGAAGTTTGGCCTTGTATGCACCGTACAATTGAAGTTGATCTTCTTTGAGTTCGAGCTTTTGAGCTATTTTTACGATGCTTTTCAGATTGACTGATTGTGCAATTTCTATATCACTGGAAACTTTTTGTTGATTCATGGTATGATGATAAAAAATAATTTACTAGCAAAAATTACACCAATTGCCTGGACCTGTATAATTATTTGGACGGCATGCAAAGGTAAAGAAGAGTCGCAGACTGCAAACATTCATGCGCAAGAGGATAAAAAAATGGCGGATACAACGATTCATTACCTGCAAGAAAAGCACTTTAAGAATGTAAAACAACTCACATTTGGGGGAAATAATGCGGAAGCCTATTGGAGCAATGATGGACAATTGCTTGTTTTTCAATCAGATAATCCTAAATGGGGTGTGTCATGCGATCAGATTTTCGTGTTCAACCCTCATACCGATGATTTGCGTAATAACGCTCCGGTCAGAATTTCAAAAAGAGACGGCAGGACCACATGTGCGTATTTTTTACCTGGGGATTCTCTAATCATCTATGCATCCACACATGCCGACCAGCAGGGTTGTCCTCCCGTTCCAGAAAGGAAAAAAGGGGGCAAATACGTATGGCCTATATACCCGGCTTATGACATCTATGCGGCAGACTTGAAAGGCAATCTCAAAATTCAATTCACCAATACGGAGGGATACGATGCAGAACCTACTGTTTCGCCCAAGGGGGATAAAATTGTGTACACTGCTCTGAGGCAGGGCGATTTGAATTTGTGGACCATGGATATCAGTGGGAAAAATAAAAAGCAGATTACTTTTTTACCGGGCTACGATGGCGGGGCATTCTTTTCTCCAGATGGAAACTCCATTGTTTTCAGGGCATCCAGACCTCCAACCCCTGAAACAAGAATGGAATATTATGAGCTGCTCAAACAAGGCCTCGTGGAACCAACTGAAATGGAAATTTTTACTTGCAACCTCAATGGAGGCCACTTGCGCCAAGTCACGAAATTGGGCAAAGCAAATTGGGCTCCATTTTACCATCCTTCAGGTAAAAAAATCATCTTTTCAAGCAACCATGCAAGCTCCAGAGGATACCAATTCAACCTTTACATGATCAATGTTGATGGAACAGGACTTGAACAAATCAGTTTTGATTCTACGTTTGACTCATTTCCAATGTTTTCACCAGATGGCAAGAAATTGGTCTGGGCTTCCAATCGAAACAACGGCGGGACGCATGACACTAATTTATTCATGGCTGATTGGGTTGAAAGCGAGTGATCTGATCCTGTAAGGACCTAACGAACGTTAGTAATCATCAGGCGATCAGAGAATAGTGCAATAGCATTTATTAATTCAGGTGATCAATGTCGAATAACATGCCTTTTTTGGCATCGTAACTGGCAACGCCCGACTGTAAATACAATTCTTTTTTATACGGGTATTGCCGAGCATCTACTATATAGACCTTGCACCCAATGGCTTTTTGGAGCTCTTCGTTGCGTTCTTTCCAACAAAAGGCTAACTCTTCGGTGGTTTCGTCGTAATCTTTCTTCCATTTATTGGTAAACATGACTTCCAGGTAAATGATGCCATTTTTGAAATTTACCAATCGGCTACAAAGTCCATGGTTGATTCTATAAACTACATCCGCTTTCAGCAGGTGCTTGCGATTGATTTCTTTGATGTTGATTGCCATGCAACATCATGCACACAAATTGTGCCACATTTGCAATGGCTTCATTAATGATTGCTTATTATTTATATAAAACATTAATATACAAGTGTATATAATTTATAAAATAATCTAATATGTTTTAGATACATGCAATCAATGAACGACTTGGAATGTGAAAACAATCGATTTTTTGGTAGGAATAAGGATGCGTAAAAAATATGCGCCTTCTGGCAAAAATTGAATGTCTATGCTCATTTTTCCGGGGTGGATCAATTGGCTGTGAAGAATAGGGAACATCTGCTTTCCTGAAACGGAATGACAACTGATTTGCAGGTCAGTCCAGTCTTCTGGAAAATCAAAATAAACCAATCCATGGGCTGGATTAGGGTACAGCCTGGTGGAAAGTTTTGGTACATCGGAATCAGCTGTAACACTGCAGTCCGGACGGCTTCCTTCGCAAAATTTGCAACGAACTGGCAAGCTGCAATCCAAAACAAAGGGATTTGCTTTGTGCTCTTGGTATTGGCCGATCCACTGACTCCTTGCCCATTCGATTGAGTCCACCGGGTCGTTTGTATGCCAAAGACACAAGGTGGGTTTCATGCTCTCAAAAAACGCGCGATCTGCCTGTAACTCATACATGGTAAAAAAGTAAAAAATAGCCCTGGCCACGTTGCCTTTATGTAATTCACGTGGTTCAAACATTCCGGTAATCGATTCACTGAAACGGTCTTTGTCCTGGACTGGTATTGTGGTTTGGCTGTATGATCGGTAAAACCAGCGATCGGTGCGGGTGTCTTGAATCTCACCAAAGGGATAGTTGCTTCTGGCTTCATTCACGGCCGCTCTTGCCGGATACAAATGATGCATATCAGATCGTGCATTCCCAACTTCTGCGCCTTTGCTCTGTGGAAATGTATGCTCGCAATTTATTCCATTTTCATTTCCATTCTTAATCAAATATCCTATGGGGTCTCCGCTAATTGGATCCAGGTAAAGACGATGTCCTGAGTAAACGCATTCAACAGAATCATCGACGTTGTAAATTTCTTTGTACATCTTAATCCTGGCTTGACTATAATCCAGTACGGTGGCCGGCTTAAAGTTTTGAACCAATTTCTGCACCAGGATATACGCGGAGTCGTCTGGAAATAATTTCTGTTGCTGATATTGAGCTTGCGCATCAATTGTACAAAAGAATAACAGAAGCAATGAAATATTATTTTTCAAACGATGTGGAATCATTGTGTAAATATCGCAATTTTGCCTAAAATTATCCATGCATATTGAGGAATTCCGTACGTATTGCCTGGCAAAAGACCACGTTACCGAAGAGTTTCCTTTTGGCCCAGACACCTTGGTTTATAAGGCAATGGGAAAAATGTTTGCACTCACCGGATTGGACAATCCAACTTTTTTGGTGAACCTCAAAGCGGATCCTGAAAAATCCATCCTCCTGCGCGACGAATATCCTGAAATTGTACCCGGTTACCACATGAATAAAAAGCATTGGAATACTGTTAATTTTGAAGGAAATCTGAGTTTGAAAATGTTGAAACAACTGATCGACGATTCGTATTTCTTGGTGTTGAATTCCATTCCCAAGAAACACCGTTTATGAAAGTATTTGATTTTTTGATAGTGGGAGGAGGTATTGCCGGCACGACGCTTGCATGGAAACTTCACGAACGCGGTCTTGATTTTGCACTGCTGGATAAAATCCAAGAAGGCAATTCATCACGGGTCAGCGCGGGTTTGATCAATCCTGTTACAGGCATGCGTTTCGTCTTGAGTTGGAAATTTTCTCAGTTGGAAAATTGCTTCCTTCCATTTTACCAAAAATTATCAAGCCAATTTCAAACGGACCTGCTCGTAGAAATGCCATTGTATCAGCAGTTGAACGGTGAAGCGGATGCAAACCAATGGATGGCTAAGTCCCAGGATATATATTACGAACAGTATTTGGAAAGGGTTTATCATTCAAAGGCAATTCCATCACTGCAAAATATACCATTTGATGCAACTGTTGGAGTCATTAAAAAAGCGTATCGCCTCGATGTGCAAAAGTACCTAACGAGTGTTAGTTCCCATTTGACGAATAGCGGAATTTGGTTTGAAGAAGTATGTGATCCAAACGCCTGGCATTATGAAAATCAGACCTGGTGCAACGGAAACTTTGCTGCACGTAAGGCTGTGATCTTTGCCGAGGGATATCACGCTGCATATAATCCTTTTTGGAAAAATGTGCCGATCATACCTTTAAAGGGAGAGTGCAGTTTTTTCTTTTCCGATTCGATGACTCTAAACGGTATATTGAAATTAAATTACACCATCGTGCCTTTGGGTCAGCATGCATTTTGGTGCGGTTCCAGTTTTAAACCCAATGATGATAGCCTCTTTCCCGATTCCAAAGAATTGCATTTACAAAAGGATTTCATCCATACTGCCACAGCCGCATCTTTTCATTCAATCAAGGGCACTTATGGCATTCGACCCGCTTCTCGCGATCGCAGACCCTTGGTTGGCAAGCACAATGAAATACCCGAATTTTACTTTTTTAATGGATTTGGAACTAAAGCCGCTTCTTTGGTGCCTTATTGCGCCGATCAACTGATTGCCAACTTGTTGTCCAACAAACCCATAGACCCTGAAATTTCCTTGAACCGCATTTGGAAAAGGGTTTGAAAGTTCACCTGCTGGGAAATGTGAGTTCCACGCAAGCCATACGTTAAGGCTATTTTTTAGGTGCACACGATAAGCGTTTTGGTTTATTTTTGCAGCTTCAAAAAAATTAGGACATGATTCTGGGTATTCTCAAGGAAAGCCGGGAAGGAGAAAAAAGGGTGGCCGGAACACCACAGGTTGTCAAGCAACTGGTTGCAAAATCTTATCAAGTAATGGTACAAAAATCAGCAGGTGAAGGTTCGGCCTTCCTGGATGCTGATTATGAAGCGGCTGGTGCTCAGCTCGTTTCCGATCAAGACACTTTATTAAAGCAAGTGGATGTTGCGATCAAAATTAACGCTCCAACAAGCGAAGAAATTAAACTCGGGAAGCAAGGATTGGTGTGGATGAGCTTGCTTTATCACTTGATCCATCCGGAATTGATTCAAAAAATTTCTGAAGCGGGACAGACTGCAATTTCCATGGATGCCATACCTCGAATCTCGCGCGCTCAAAGCATGGATGTGCTGAGCAGTCAAAGCAATTTGGCTGGATACAAAGCAGTGCTGTTAGGTTCTGATTACATGACCCGCGCATTTCCACTCATGATGACTGCAGCAGGAACAGTTACTCCTGCCAAAGTATTGATTTATGGGGTGGGCGTTGCCGGTCTTCAGGCCATTGCAACGGCCAAACGGTTAGGTGCGGTTGTGGAAGCGACCGACGTGAGGCCGGAAACCAAAGAACAAGCAGAATCTTTGGGAGCCAAGTTTATCTCTGTTGAAGACAAAGGTGTTGTCACGCAAGGTGGTTATGCCAAAGAAGTTACAGCAGAATACCTGGAGAAGCAAAAAGCCGCTGTAAACAAATCTTTGTTCAATGCCGACCTGGTGATCACAACGGCTTTGGTGATGGGTAAAAAAGCCCCCACACTGATCACGGCTGACCAAGTACAACAAATGAAATTTGGTTCTGTAATCGTTGACATGGCAGCCGAACAAGGAGGCAATTGCGAATTGACCAAGGCGGGAGAAGTGGTTGTGACCAATGGTGTGAAAGTGGTGGGATTGACCAACTTGCCGGCTAGTTTGGCAACCAACGCCAGCGAACTGTATGCCAAAAATGTATATAATTTACTGACCCACCTGTCAACCAAAGACGGGTTTCAACGGGATATGCAAGAGGAAATAACACAAGCTACTTTTATTGTTGACAACGGTAAAATTTTAAGATCATAATGGGAATATTAGCGTTTTTACATGAACACATCGAAATGATCTATCTGATCATATTGATGATATTTGTAGGGATCGAATTGATCTCACATGTGCCTTCCGTGTTGCACACGCCTTTGATGTCGGGTGCCAATGCCATCCATGGAGTAGTCATCATTGGTGCCATCATCGTAATGGGTCAGGCACAAGAAACCTTGCATCTGATTTTAGGATTTATTGCCGTCGTGTTGGGTACATTGAATGTGGTTGGTGGATTTGTAGTGACCGACCGAATGTTGGAAATGTTTAAGAAAAAGAAATGATGGAACATATTTTAGAGATCTTGTATTTGGTGGCGGCTGTAACCTTCATGCTCGGCCTGAAAATGTTGAGTCGTCCGGATAGCGCGCGTAAAGGGAATACCATTGCAGCGATCGGGATGACCATTGCCATTTTTGCAACCATTTTCTTATTTCGCGATGAAGCTGGGAATCACCTTGGGAACCTCCTTTGGATATTTGTCGCTTTGGTGGTTGGAACCGTCATCGGCTACGTGATGGCCAAAAGGGTCCAAATGACTGCTATGCCGCAAATGGTTTCATTTTTCAATGGTATGGGAGGCGCCTGTGCTGCCATGATTTCATTGATCGAATTTGGACACCTACAACACCTTCAAGGTCCCGAAGCAGCATCCATGATGTCGCAAAAAATCACCATCATTCTTGCAGGTTTAGTCATTGGTTCGGTTTCATTCGCGGGCAGTATGATCGCTTTTGGTAAATTGGAAGGAAAAATCAATGACTTTAGTGTAAAAGGCCAGCAATTCATCAACATCGGATTGCTAATTGCAATTATGTTGAGTTCCGTCCTTTTTGGCTTCGGACAGTTGACAGGCGAAACCTGGTTTTATGTGATTCTGGTCTTGTCTTTGTTATACGGGTTGCTGTTTGTTTTTCCCATTGGAGGCGCGGACATGCCAGTAGTCATTTCATTGCTGAATTCTTTTACCGGCGTTGCAGCAGCTTGCGGCGGATTTCTATACGACAACTACGTCATGCTCATTGGCGGTATTTTGGTGGGGTCTGCAGGAACCATCCTAACCGTTGCCATGTGCAAAGCCATGAACCGCTCATTGACCAATGTTTTGGTTGGAAATTTTGGTGGGGGAGCCACTGGAACGGCAACTTCCATACAAGGCAACATCAAGGAAATTACTTTAAGCGATGCAGCAGTTTTAATGAAATATGCAAAGAAAGTCGTCATCGTACCTGGTTATGGATTAGCAGTAGCACAAGCACAACACGTTTGTCATGAAATTGAGAATTTGCTCGAAGCCGAGGGCGTGGATGTAAAATATGCGATCCACCCAGTAGCTGGTCGTATGCCAGGACACATGAATGTGTTGCTGGCAGAAAGCAATGTTTCGTATGACAAGCTGGTTGAAATGGAAGACATCAACCCGGAATTTGCAACCACCGATGTGGTTTTGGTTGTAGGCGCCAATGACGTGGTCAATCCAGCCGCTAAAACCGATCCATCCAGCCCTATTTATGGAATGCCTATTTTAGATGTAGAAAACTCCAAAAGCATCATTGTGCTGAAGCGTTCCATGAAAGCGGGATATGCGGGAATTGATAATGCGTTATTCTTTTCACCTCAAACCTTTATGTTGTTTGGAGATGCCAAAGACTCTTTGACAAAATTGGTAACTGAGATCAAAAATTCCTGATAATTTTATAATTACTTGTTTTTCAATTCACAATATTTTTTAAAAATATTGTATATGTAAATCATTGTAATACCTTGATTTATTAAAATTTTAACATATATATATATTTTTACTTGGAAATTTGAATATTGTATTTACATTTGCAAGGGGTAATGGTTCAAGGGGACCATTACAGTATTTATATAGCCAAACTCAAGACGAATATCTTCGGACGAAGCATCCAGATAGTAGTCAACAATTAGTGTAGTAAGTTTCTGATCAAAAGCATTTTATGCTTTTCGATCCAAGCTGCTTGTCTTTTGGGTATCAGTTCATGATTTTGGCTTAGATTGTTTTGAATAAATTATAAACCATAATCTCATGAAAGGACCTAAACTATTGTTGTGTGCATTCGCATTGTTATGTGGATTTCAATTAAGCGCCCAATCTCCATTGCCGGCATTGAAATCCAGCGAAACATCCAAGCAATTGATTCAATCGGAGCTGAGAAATTTGAAAGCAGCTTATGACCTCAATCGCTCTACACAAATTGAATCAAAAATTCAATTGTTCAACTTGGCCATGGAGTTTCTCAATGAAGCAACGGTGATTCCACCTACTGTGGATTATGCGCTCACTTCTGCTTTCTTAAATCATGAAGTCAACCGTTACAACGCCAATGATACTGAGGCTTTCAATCGCTTTTATAAAAAGCAATGGAAGCAAGAGTTTCAAGACCTTGTGAATCTCGTTAAAAATTAATATCCCATTCGATAACCTTTTAATAGCCAAAACTCAATCTCATGAAAAACAGATTACGTCTGGAATGGAGTGGAATGAAAGTGTGGGTTGCCATGCTGTTCATTGCTCTCATTTCGCAGGAATCTACTGCACAGTTTTACACCCGTACCAATTGCAACGACACCTATGTGCAAGCATTTGGTCAAGCGGGTACTACTTTTTTAGGACAAGGTGATGATGTGACATTTACACTCACTTTGCCTTTTACCTTTAACTTCTATTGTACGAACTATACCAATGTCACGGTAGGTACAAACGGATTCATTGGTTTTCCTTCTGGAACTACCCGGGGGTTAACCAATGCCGCATTGCCTACTGCACTCACTGGAGCCTGCATCTATGGAATGTGGGATGACTTGGATATTAACCAAGCGACGGCCCCAAGCGCGGGTGTATATTACCGGACTGACGGTACGGCTCCCAACAGGATATTTACCATTGAATGGTACAATGCCGGCCATTTTCCAGATGCTGCAAATCAAACTGTGACTTTCCAAGTCAAACTGTATGAAACTTCCAATTTGATTAGAATCCAATATTCAGATGTGTTCTTTGGCGGAACACAAGCTGGTTTTGACCGGGGTGCCAGTGCCACCGAAGGTATGGAAGGTGCTGTGGCTACTCCGAGAGATTTCAACCAAATTGGCTTTAATCAAGCAATTTTGAATAATGGGGATTGTTTCTTGTTCACTCCGCCTCCTCCAGCTTGCCCTGGTTTCAGTGTGCAAAACATTACCGTTGGTATGGCTCCTGGCACATGTGAGGCAAATGTAAACTTGAGTGATTACATTTCGCCAAGAGGATGTGTTGCAACATTTACACCTCCAGGACCAACCTTTAAAGGAGGCGTAACAACCGTTACTGCAAAAAATGGATGCATTACTTTAACATTTACAGTTACCGTTCAAGATGTAGAACCTCCAGTTATCGTTGGATGCCCTAAGGCGGTGATTTTAAATCTTGGTCCAGGTGAGTGTGAAGCTTCCTGGGATGCACCACCGTTAATGGCGATGGACAATTGCCCCGGAACGAATTTCAGCGGACCGATATTTACTTCACCAGGATGTCAGCTGGGAGCGAATAACTTTCTCACCGCGGGTGGATTTTACATCGGTGTGATGTTTAACATCCAAAATACTAGTACACAACTTATGGCTATCAAAGGCCTGAGCTTCATGCCACACAATGGGGTAGGAAACGTTTACCGCATTTATAGTACCACGGCCCCAGGAACATGGCAGCCCGTTGCAAACAACGCTGCAGCCTGGACCCAGGTAGCAAATGATATGGTGAAAATAGGTCAGTCTGCATTTCCTCCTCCGAATCCAAGGTTGTTGACCCAATTTGATTTAACCAACCAAATCATCATGGCACCCGGGGAATCTCGCGGTATGGCCATCTATGGAACCAATCCAGGAGTGTCGCAATATTATGTCAATGGTGTGGCTCCATGTTCAACCACCCCTCAAGGTGATGCCAATTTGAAAATTGATGTGGTTGGTGGTAGAGTCCAATATGGAACAGCCTTTTTCCAAGTAACCGGTACTTTTTCAGTTAGAATGTTCAACGGAAATGTAGACTACCAATTTGGTGACAACATGATCCGTGTTATCCAAACATGTGGTCAACCATATGGACCGGGAACGTTCTTCCCCATTGGTTGTCGCACGCTGTGTTATTCTGCAACCGATGCTCAAGGAAACGTAGCAACTTGCCAATTTGATGTCTGTGTAAATGAATATGGAAATACTGTTACACAACTAGCTTGCAATGATGAAATCCAAATCAGTTTGGATGAAGATTGTTTTGCTACCATTTCGGCAGACGAAGTACTGACTGGTGGACCATATCGTTGTTATGATGATTATGTCGTGGAAATCCGCGATTGGATCACCAATGCATTGGTAGACCGTCAACCAGGCGTCCCTGGAGCGCAAGTTGGCTCACAAGACATCGGACGCGAACTCAAATTGACCGTGAGAGATCCTCAAACGGGCAATACTTGCTGGGGACACGCAACCGTCGAGGATAAATTGCCTCCGGTGTTGACTTGCCCTCGTGATACTTGCATTCCTTGTTATTCAGGTATTGCTCCTGGATTAACGGGTTCTCCTTCTGTAGCAGAAAATTGCAATTCCTACGCACTCAACTACCGCGATGATGTAACCATCGGATCTTGTGCTGCGGGTTATGATCGCATCATTCGCCGGATTTTTACGGCGACCGATCCTTCTGGAAACAAAGGCTCTTGCGTTCAAACCATTACGGTTAGTCTTGGAAGCTTGTTGGATGTAAGCGTACCAGGCAACTGGGATAACATCGACAACCCAATGCTGGCTTGCGATGAAAAAATCGATCCAAACAAAGACGTAACGCCTCACATGTTGCCTTATCCATATTGTGTGGATGGCTATTTATTAGACTCCGCTCATTGGTTTGCAACAGGTGGTTTCTTGCCAAGTCCTCAAGGCGATTTGGCTGGAGAGCGTTTGCCAAGAGTATTGGGTTGGAACTGTTTGGATTCAGGTCCTTACCAAGGTCACCCAAGTCCATTCCCTGTTTACTATCCACCTCATATAAGCTGGAGAACCAATAATCCAGTTTGCTGGGGACCAGATGAAATCATCATGTGGCATGGTACTGGCTATCCAGGAGGTGTAAACTGTCATAATTTGGCAGTGAATTATGTAGACATCGTAATTGATGTTCAAACTTCAAACTGTGATGCAGGCCCTGTTGGATGTTATAAACTATTGAGAAAATGGACCGTAATGGATTGGTGTACCAGCGAAATCGGTGGTACCAACCAAATCATAAAAGTAGCCGATGCTGAAGGACCAAAAGTCCTTTATCCAGATACTGTGATCGTGAACATGGAAGTGTGGACCTGCACTGGCCGTTGGGAAGTTCCACCAGCCTGGTTGGTTGACAATTGCAGCAATGAAATTCACTATACGGTAGAAGTGGAAGCCGGTACGGTATTGGGTAACGAAACCAGCGGCTATGTGGTTGTTGACATGCCAGTAGGTATCCAAAACGGATACATCATAGCAGAAGACTGCTGTGGCAACATCACCAAAAAGAGATTGGCATTAAACGTTCAAGATAACGTGCCTCCAGTAGCGGTCTGCGAACAAAAAACAGTAGTTTCCATCAACGGAAATCAATCTCCTGGAGAGAACTTCGCAAAAATCTTTGCTGAATCATTCGATCAAGGAAGCTTTGACAACTGTTCACCTCATGTATTCTTCAAAGTGATCCGTATGGAACACTTGAGAGGAACCAACAACGGAAGCAACGCTAACCAAGCTGATAACGGCACCAACTGTGCTGGAATCAATGGTGATGACAATGCGATCCTCGATGGAAATC
>Ga0268298_10000133_pt1 | contig 93021 bp, 66 predicted proteins | sample WWTPWeurt_MetaG_FD_194462 | JGI IMG/M metagenome (GOLD analysis project Ga0268298, IMG submission 194462) | Activated sludge microbial communities from WWTP in Nijmegen, Gelderland, Netherland - WWTP Weurt | ecosystem: Engineered > WWTP > Aerobic digester > Activated sludge | place...
CGGACTTTTGCTACTTTTACAGGAATATTTTTAAAATATAATTTTACTATATTTATAATCAACTCATTTTCAAATGAATGTTTTAACAAATCGCGCTAATTTCACAGGGTGGCTGGTGTTTTTGGTAACCTTCATCGTGTATTTTTTTGCAGTAGAAAGGACTGGGAGTTTATGGGACTGTGGAGAGTTTGTTTTAGGAGCTTACAAACTTCAAATAGTGCATCCACCGGGAGCATCTTTGTTTCTTATGACCGGTAGATTATTTACCTGGGTAGCAAGCTTGATCAGTAATAATCCTTCAGATATCGCATTTAGTGTCAACCTTATGTCTGCACTCAGCACGTCCATAGCTGCAATGTGCTTAGCTTGGATGACTATTATGTTAGGACGAATCATGGTATTTGGACGCGGAAAAAATCCGGAAGGGCCGGCCGACATAGCTGTTTGTGGAGCAGGATTGGTTACAGGTTTGGTTACAGCATTCAGTACTTCGATTTGGTTTTCTGCAGTAGAAGGTGAGGTATACGCGATGTCAACAATGTTTACAGGTCTCACTTTATGGGCTGCTACAAAATGGTATTACAAAGAGGATAGTCCGTCAAATGACAAATGGTTGATATTTGCTCTATATGCAACAGGTTTGTCTATAGGTGTCCATTTGTTGAGCTTGCTGACTTTCCCTCTTATAGCCATATTTATTTATTACAAAGAATTTAAAAAACACAGTTATCTGGGCCTAATCCTTGCGGCATTGGCAGGGGTTGTTTCTACAGTTTTATTTCAAAAAATCATTATCTCAGGAATTCCATCACTGTGGGCTTTCTTTGATAAATTCATGGTAAATTCCTTGGGTTTGCCATTCCACAGTGGACTTATTCCAACCATTTTGGTCATCGGCGGATTATTCTATTGGGCCTTCGGTTATTTCAAGAAAAAAGGTAATGATCTCGGGCACAAACTGGTATTCACTCTCCTTGTACTCACAATATCCTTCTCTTCAGTTGGCGTTGTGTTAATTCGCGCAAATGCCAACCCTCCGATCAATATGAATGCTCCTACTGATGTGATGAGACTATTGCCATACTTGAATCGTGAGCAATACGGAGAGAGGCCGCTTTTAAAAGGTCCACATTTCGATGCCAGACCAATAGATATGACATCAGAGGACAGGTGGGGACGCCTGGGAAATAAATATGCTGTTGTGGATCGTAAAATGGATTACGTATTCTCTAAAAAAGATGAAATGTTTCTCCCTCGTATCAGTCATAATGATCAGGGACGTACACAGTTACATCGGATGTGGATGGACTACCTGACAGGGAAAAAAGAAGGTACACCTTCAATGGCTTACAACCTAAAATTCATGTGGAACTATCAGTTCGGTTGGATGTATTGGAGATATTTCATGTGGAATTTTGTCGGTAGGCAAAATGCAGAACAAGGATTTTACCCCTGGAATGTAAAAGATGGTAACTGGTTTACAGGAATCAAGGCTTTCGACAGCGGCAAACTTTATAACCAGGATAGGCTTCCTCGCGTAATTCGCGAAGATCAGTCCAGAAACGGATATTATTTCCTACCATTAATACTTGGAATATTAGGTGTTATTTACAATTTCAGAAAAGGTCGCCAGGAATTTTGGGCTTTATTTTCCATGTGGTTACTTGCGGGACTTGGGCTTTGTTTCTTTAACAACTCACCACCTAATGAACCCCGCGAAAGAGATTATGTACTCATTGGATCGTTTATGATTTTCTGTGTATGGATAGGAATGGGGGTACTTCAACTTTATGAAATCTTAAGTTCAAAAGCAAAAGTAGCAGGTATGGCTTCAGCTGGTGTCGCGATTGCCCTCGCTCTTACGGCACCGGTAATCATGGCTTCCAAAAACATGGATGATCTGGGACGAAATGGCATAACAGCTGCCAGAGATTATGCAATCAATATCTTGGAAAGTTGTAGACCTAATGCTATTCTATTTACTTATGGTGACAACGATACTTATCCGGTATGGTATGCACAGGAAGTGGAAGGTGTACGTAGAGACGTGAGAGTTATCAACCTGAGTCTTATCGCGGTGGATTGGTATATTGATTCACAGAGGAGAAAAATAAATGATTCTGCTCCTGTTAAAATGTCAATTCCGTCCAGTCAATACCGTGGGATGTTGCGCAATCAGATTTATTACTACAATCCGGAAGATCCCGAAGGAAAAGGCAATTTGGACAGAGAAATGGACTTAGGCGCGTTTCTGAAATTTATCGGTGAAGACCATAAACTTTCAGGAGGTGGGGGCAGGGAATTTGAGTCTTTCATGCCAACACATTTCGTTTCGCTCAATATTCCTACAGATGTAGCATTGAAATCAGGAATGATTACAGCCGCAGATTCAAATGTGGTTTCAAAAATTCCAATTAATCTTTCCGGCAAATCGTATATCACCAAAGACGAGTTGGCCATTTTAGATATTTTATACTCAAACATAGCTGACAGACCAATTTACTTTTCTGTAACTTGTCATGGTGAAAAACTAATGGGACTCAGTGACTATGTGAACATGGATGGTATGGCGCTCAGGATTGTACCTGTAAAATCAATAAGCGAAAAAAATATGTCTATCTATGGTGCAGGAAAAATGGATCTGGATTTCACTTATGACGTTGTCATGAATAAATACAAGTGGGGAAATTTTGACAAAAAACAATTATTTGTCGATCATTCCTATGCACCGAGTGTACAGGCTATCCGTATGGTGATGATGAGACTTGCCGAGGGCTTACAACGCAAAGGAGATTTGGAAAGAGCGGGTAAAGTAGCTGCGAAATTTTTTGAAGTTTTTCCAAATATGAACTTCCAATATGATGCTCGAGTATTGCCGTTTGTAGATAATCTCATAGCTGCAGGTAATAAAACGGAAGGCCAAAAACAAATCCAGACATTGGCTGACGAAACTCTGGATATGTTGGAATTCTATTCGACCTTATCACCGGATGAAATACAGGGAGGTTTTGAGCAAGATCAAGCATTTACACAAAGCAGTGTACCTGAAATTATTCAACGAGCCAAACTCATTGATCCAAGTTTCGGAACAGCTATTGAAAGTCAATTGAAAAAATACATTCCGGCATCTATGCCGAATTAATAAACATCAGCAGTCATGAAAATTTCCATTGGCTCTGACCATGCAGGTTACAGGTATAAAGCTGCGATCATCGCAGCTTTAATCGCCGATGGACATGAGGTAAATGATCACGGGACTTTCTCAGAAAACTCTGTGGACTTTCCAGATTATGTGCATCCAGTCGGCAATGATTTGGATAAAGGAATTGCAGACAAAGGGATAGTGCTTTGTGGCAGTGGTAATGGAGCTGCCATTACTGCAAACAAGCATGAATCCGTTCGTTGTGCACTGTGTTGGAATGAAGAAACAGCCAGGTTGGCTAGACAACACAATGATGCAAACACTATCAGCATTCCAGCCAGATTTGTCAGTGAAATACTGGCTATTGAAATGGTCAGAATATTTTTAAGCACCGATTTTGATGGTGGAAGGCATTTGCAACGAGTTCAAAAAATGAAATGTAGTTGAATACTCGAATGACATCATTCAAAATGATCTTTAGATATTTAGCAGTTTTAATTTCTTTGCAGACATCTCTTACGTCATACGCTCAGTATTTCTCAGGAGTAGTTATTCCGGACGAATTGAATCCAACATTGGATTCGCTCCATGAAATGGCACAGGTGATCGACTCCGTTGATCTCAAAGAAATCCTATATACTCTTGCCTCTGACTCTATGGAAGGTAGAGAACTGGGAACGAAGGGAATTGAAATGGCAGCAGGTTTTATTTCTAGCAAATTGGCACAATATGGTGTCCGAAAAATAGGGGATCAAAACAGCTATTATCAGCAAATTGGTCTAAAATGGCTTTCTTGGCATGATCTATCCATCAAAATCAATGGACTATTGTACAGACATCTATGGGATTATCTTGTAATTCCAACACAAAGTGGATCATTACAGCTTGACGCAAATGAAGTCGTTTATTTGGGATACGGCATAGATGATCCGGAGTATAGTGATTACAAAAATGCTACTGTCAAAAATAAGGTCATCTTGATTTACAATGGAGAACCGACAGACGAACATGGAATCAGCAAAATCACACACGATAATTCGGCTTCAGTATGGTCTTCAAGTTTCTATTTGAAACAAAAAGCTGCAGCCAGCCACGGAGTTAAAATGATTATCGTAATCGACGATGGATTAAAAAAACGAATAGACGAAAACCGTAATTCAGTTTTATCTCCGGCGATTGTTTTTGAAAAAAAAGACCAAGAATCCGAGCTCAGTACGCCGGTAATGTACATTTCTTCAACGATGGCTGTTCAACTGTTAGGTAAAAAACTGACCAAAGTTATTGCTCTTCGAGATCGCTCAAAAAAATCAGGAAAACCAGGTACATTAACGGTCAAAACTAATCTGAACGTCCTGATGGATCGAGAAGAAAAAACTGTCAGAGGCCAAAACATAATGGCGTATATTGAAGGGACTGACCTCAAAAACGAAATCGTGATCTTATCGGCCCATTATGATCATATTGGAAAACGAGGATCAGAGGTATTCAATGGTGCCGACGACAATGCCTCAGGATCTAGCACATTATTGCAAATATCTGAAGCATTTCAAAAAGCAGCTCAAAATGGTCATCGACCTCGCAGATCCATTCTCTGCTTATGGATGGCCGGTGAAGAAAAAGGCCTGCTGGGGTCATTGTATTACGTGAATAATCCTCGTTTGGATCTCAATAAGACGGTAGTAGATATCAACATGGATATGGTTGGAAGAATCGATGACAAATACACCGACGGAAATTATATTTATGTAATAGGATCGGATCGACTCAGCTCTCAGTTGCATGAACTTAATTTGAATATTAATAGAAAATATAGCAAACTGACTTTAGATTTCACCTATAATGATGCTAACGATCCAAACCGCTTTTATTTTAGATCAGATCATTACAATTTTGCTGAAAAAGGAATTCCTTCAATTTTCTTCTTCAACGGTACGCATGAAGACTATCACCGGATAACCGATGACCGTGAGAAAATACTCTTTGGTAAAATGGAAAAGATCGGCAAGCATATTTTCTATTTAGCCTGGGCCATTGCCAATCAAGATGAGCGGCTGCCGGTTGATAGAAACTAAGTTTTCAACAGAAGAAATAGTCTGATTTACTCATTAATGGATAGATACGATTCGCATCTTTACATCCTTCACTGGTCTGTCTGATTTGCCTGTTTGGGTTGCTGCAATTTTGTCGATAACTTCTAAGCCTTCTATCACTTCTCCGAAAACCGTATACTCTTGGTCCAAAAAGGGAGTGCCTCCTTGTTCAGTCAGAGCTTTCAATTGCTCAGCGGAGTATTTGATTCCCTTTTGATCTTCAATTCTACGCAAGCCGGATTCTGATTGTTTTGTCCCTTGAACAATATAAAACTGAGACCCGGAAGAACGCTTTTCAGGATTCACTGCATCACCGGTTCGTGCTGCAGCGATTGCCCCTTTTTTGTGGACAAGATGTGGGTTAAACTCTGCAGGGATCGTATAACTTGGACCGCCTCCACCCAACTGTTTTGAGGCCGGTGCATTGCGAGATTCAGGGTCGCCACCTTGAATCATGAATCCATTGATCACGCGATGAAACAACAAATCATTATAAAATCCACTTTCAATAAGTTTGATCATATTGTCTCTGTGCAGGGGTGTTTCGTCGTATAGTCTTACCAACATATTTCCAAATTCAGTCTGAATTTCGATCAGACACTGATCCGTTGGATTGATATTCATTTTCATCTGGGTTGTACTTGATTTATTTGATTTTTTTACGGTTAGGCTTACTGTACGTTGTCCTGATTTGACAAAACGGTGTTGAGGATTTCTTTCTGTACTTATTTCTCCATCGCCAAAATCCCAATGATATTCATCCCCGGTTTTACTCATTGCGGTGAAATTCACTTTTTCAGGGATTTTTACTTCAGTTTTATCTGAAGAAAATTGAGAAAACTTACTGCTACAAGATGTAAATAACAAAACAGCAGCTATTGCTATTAATGATATCGCTCTATTCATAATTTTATACTTGATCGATTTAAAGGACACGGACTTTCATCCTAATATCTTGTTGAGGTCTATTGGCTTCATTTGTAGGTTGTCCTGCGATTTTGTCGATTACATCCAGGCCTTCTATTACTTCCCCGAACACAGTGTACTCATTATCCAGAAAAGGTGTGCCTCCTACACTCTGATACCTTTGCAAATCCTCCTGAGAATACGTTATTCCCTTTTGGGCAGCCATACCTTGTAACATGTCTGCACTTACAGGGCCACCCTGTACGATATAAAATTGGGAACCGGAAGATCGTTTTCGAGGATTGGCTTGATCACTTAGTCTTGCAGCGGCCAGGGCTCCTTTGAAGTGAAACTTGCCAAATTCAGGTTCTAAATTATAGTCCGGACCTCCCCCACCAAGCATTGCATTGGCTGGCGCATTCTTTGAATGTGGATCACCGCCTTGGATCATAAACCCTGAGATCACACGGTGAAACAAAAGCTCATTGTAATATCCTTCTTTTGCCAGTTTGATGAAATTATCACGGTGATTTGGTGTGGAGTTATAAAGTTTCACCTTCATGTTGCCATAATCTGTCTCAATCATGACCAGAGTTTCTCCATTCGCAGTTTTCTTGGATCCGGATTGACAAGCTGTCAACACCAACATGGAGAGTAAGCCAAATGCAAACAGTAATTTTATTTTCATCTCTTTTAATTATTCAATTCCCGTTCAAAGTAATCTATAATGAGGTGTTTCAAATAGATTTCCTGCTCTTTAACACCTTTAAGTTTAAATGGTTTTAGCATTTCATAATGTGGCCATCCCTCTTCGTCTAATCCAGTAAATTTATAAAATCCATCCTGGCTAAGCAGTCTGCAACTCGCGATGTGCAACAAGTCTTGTTTTTCTTCTCTGGAAAATTTGGTCTTGAGTCTTCCATATTCCTGTATCCCTATCAGGAGCAGGATAACGTTCAGATCTGGCAAGCTGGTTTTGCCCATGCGTTGCTTCACTTTATGTCTAAGCTCCAACCATTTGAATTCAAACTCCCACTCTTCCATAATCCGCTAATCTTCCCTAAAAATTGCTTTAATTTCACCTACTTTTTTAACCGGTAGCAAAGTCGCCAAAGTTCCTATTACCAGTACGACCAATGCTACCAAAATAAAATCGGTAAATCTCATTTGCATCGGATAAGAATCAATAATAAACTCTTCAGGGACACCAATAAGTTTATACTTTTTTTGCAAAAAATAAAATGCATATGATGTTACAAACCCTAGAATAATCCCACAAATTGTGACCAGGATTCCAACCATGAGAAATATTTGTTTCGTATAAGGATCATCAAGACCCAATGACTTCAAAATGCTCACATCCTTTCGCTTTTCTAGTACGATCATCCAAACTGTACCAACAAGCGTAAAGGATACCAGAATCAAGGTAAGACTGAATAGCGTAAAAAAAAGCCATTTTTCCAACTTCATAATTTTAAGAAATGCCTCATCTTGTTTCATGCGGTCTTTAACAATATAATCCGATCCTAGAATCTGATTCAATTTGGTGACGACAGTTTTGGAATGACGTGCATTTGATGATTTCAGTTTTATCTCATACGCACTTAATTCAGTTGGGGAAGACAGGTAGTTTCGCAAAAAGTCCAGCTGGCAAATCATATAATTTGCATCCTGATCTTGGCGGAATGCATATACGCCTCTTGGTTCGAAAGCCTGATAGGGAACACCTGACAGTTGCCAATCTGAGTTTTCCAGATTCAATCCCGGACAATATACCCGTACTGGTTCAATTTGGTTAGTGATATCCACCCCCAATTTATTAGCCATCCCTGAAGCAATATAAATATCATCGGATTTGTCCTTGTCAGGTAAATCCGAAACTTCAATTAGCGCAGAGTCCATTCCACACACCTGATGAAAAGACTCATCAACACCTTTAATTATACCGAAATCCTGATTGTCTCCATATTGAAACATCGCTGTTTGCTCCAAGGTCCTGCTCACAAACTGTATTTCATCAAGCACAGTTATTTTGCTTAATAGAGTCTTGTCTTCTTCAAAATACCGCCCCTGTACCACTGTGATTTTAATATCTGGATTATGTTTGCTAAACATCCCTGACAGGAGCTCCTCAAATCCATTGAAAACACTGAGGACAAGGATCAGCGCTGTTGTGCCACAAGCTATTCCTAAGATAGATATGCCTGTTATCCAGTTGATCACCTGAGATGATTTTTTCGAAATGATATATCTGGCAGCTATATAGGCAGGCAGAATCATGTCAGGGCAGAATGGAATTGTAAATACTGTCTTGGATCTTGGTTCTATAGCGGTTTTTATGTAATTTATTCTGTGACGAATCAGGAAATGTCCTATTGGATAAAAAGATATACATGATTTCCTGATCAGGATCTACCCAAGCACATGTACCAGTAAATCCTTGATGACCGAAAGTTTTGGGAGATGCTAAAGTTGAAATATAAGGATTGAGATTAGGACCAAGTTCAGGAAGATCAAAACCAATTCCTCTTCTCATCAATTCTCCATCTCTGGCTGTATAATATCTCACAGTGCCCGAAGAAATCAATTCGTGTCCACCATAATTTCCTAAATTTAAATAACATTGCATAATAATTGCAAGATCCATTGCATTTGAAAATAAACCTGCGTGACCACTGATACCATGTGTGATGGCTGCACCCATATCATGGACATACCCTTGCACTTCTTCTTGTCTCCAATAATGATCACATTCACTGGGCGCAATTTGTGACAGCGGAACAGCAGATTTCAATGGATTGAAAGTCATCGTTTCTAGTCCTAAAGTATTGTAAAATCTCTCTTGCAAAAATCGTTCGAATGATTTTCCAGAGATCATTCCTATAATTTGTGGGATGAAGTAGAATCCTAGGTCGGAATACAAATACTTTTTTTCTGTGTGCAACCTGCTATTTATAATTTTTGAGAAAACCGTATCCAAAAAATCATTCCTCATAAACTCATGATTACAGATCTCCAACTGAAATGAATCATTTCGTTCAGTACGATAAAAACTATCTATCCTAATATTCAATGTATCAGGTGATATCAATGAAGCCTTGTAAAAAGGAATCCAAGACACCATTCGCGATTGGTGCAATAGAATATCTTTCAATTTGATATCTGCTTTATTTGAACCTTCCAAAGAAGGAATTAATGAAGCTAGTGTAGAACTCAAATTTACTTTTCCATAGTCATCCAATATCATCAAAGCGGGTACAGTTGCTGCAATCTTTGTAATAGAAGCCAGGTCATAAATCGTATTCTCAGTGACAGGCTCTAGAGAATCGTACCTGAGGTATCCAAAACTCTTTTGGTAAACTATTTTTCCTCTTCGAGCAACCAGAATTTGGCAACCTGGACTAGCATGATCCTGGATCAATTGTTGAGCAATAGTGTCAATTTTCTCAACTAATGAAGATGCAAGACCTACAGCTTCCGGCTCAGCATATCCAAGACGTTGGAGTGAAGGTCTTTTCAAAGGTATAATGGATCCCTGAGTTTTTTCTTTCAAACGAACAGGACAGCGCCCGGTAAAAGCATCTGTACCAAATAGCAGTTGAGCTGTTATATCCTGACTGAGAGTGTTTTCTTCATAGCACAAAATTTGAGCAGAAGCATCCTGAAAAAAATCGGCTACATGCGGATTTCCAAATATTACGAGACTGACTTTATTACTTTTGCATACTGATTTGACAAATTGAATATTTTCATCTGAAAGGCCATAATTAGTTTCAAATTTATAGTTAGTCTTGTGTATTGAGATAATTATGTGATCGAACTTTGCCAACTCTAAATCACTGATTTTAAAACTTGAGGGAGTTTTTGAAAATAACATTCTGGATTTAGGTAAATATTTCTTACATCGGGTTAGAAACATTGGCTCTTCGTCCACACCAACAGCGATAAATAGTGTTTTCTGCTTAAGATCACGAATTGGCACTTGCTGAAAATCGTCCTTGATGAGAGTAATGGATTTGCGATATATTTTATCGCGCAGTGCTTTGGCCTCAGGGGCATTAATCTCTGTTGAAATATTTTCAACGGAAGGAAGTATAGGTTTATATAATTGCAGTTTCCACTTTGCACGAAGTATTTTAATCAATTTGAGGTTGATATCTTCTATACTGATTTCACCGGAATTTATGGCTTGCTCTATCCTGTCGATTGCTACCGGAACATTTTCGCTCAATAACAATATATCATTTCCAGCTTTCAAAGCTTCAAGTTCCAATTCTCCTGATACAAAATGCTTGGCAACGCCTTTCATTTCAAGTGCATCTGTGATCACCAAGCCTTCAAAGTGATACTCATCCTTCAATATCTCTGATACCACTTTATGTGAAAGGCTTGTAGCTCGATTTGCCTGAGTGTCTAAAGCAGGTATTTGAATATGACCTACCATGACTGCATCAGGTTTTGAATTCATCAGGATTCGGTAAGGATACAATTCCAGACTATCCATATGTCTTCTATCGTGTGACACTAAGGGCAAGTCAAGATGAGAATCCACTTCCGTATCGCCATGTCCCGGAAAATGTTTGAGACAATTTAAAATCCCTCCTGCTTGCATGCCTTCCATATAAGCCAATGCCTTTTCCGTAACCACATAACGATCAGAACCAAAAGATCTATCGTTGATGACAGGATTCTTTGGATTCACATATATATCCACGCAAGGTGCATAATTCATATGGACACCAACACATCGCAATTGTCTTGCGACTTCCTTGCCCATATCAAATATCATTTGATTATCATCTATTGCACCAAGTGTAAGCTGTTTTGGAAAAGGCAAAGCGTCTTGTTTCAACCTCATTGCCGGTCCAAATTCAGCATCCATACTTATCATCAAGGGTATCTTGGAAAGCACCTGATATTTCTGAATTAATTCGATTTGTTTGCTCGCTTTTCCTTGAAAAAAACAAATTCCTCCAATTGCATAATTCCTGATCAGATTTTCAACCGATAATTGTTGCTTTTCGTCGTCAGTACTATTTGCTCTGATGACAAACAATTGTCCGATTTTCTCTCTTACTGACATCCTGGACATTTGTTCAGCAATCCATTCGTCCTGCGATTGAATTTGCCCGGAGACTTGTCCCAAAGTCAGGGCGAACAATATAATATATTTCAGTTTGTTGATCAATTTTATTGAATTCCGTTCTTGGATAATATTTGAGGATCCAGTTCTTTGGCTCTCATTAAAGCTTGTTCTGCTTCTAACTTCCTCCCTAAATTGAGCAATGCTATATTTTTATTGAAGTGGGCTTGAGCATTTTCTGGATTGATTTGAATTGCCTCATCAAAATATTTTAAAGCCGCTTCGTTGTTGTTTGTGCTTCCCTCGGCAATTCCCAACAACATGATAGTTTCAATGTCACTTGGGTTTATTTTATAAGCCTGGAGCAATATATCTTTTGCCACAACGGGATTGTGTTGATTCATTCCCAAATCTCTACCATATTCACGAAGCGCTAATGGCAAATTTTTATTTGCACTTTCGTCACCAGGCTTCTGAGCGAGAACACTTTGGTACAATTTCACAGCTGTAGGAAAATCCTTGAGGTAATAGTACGCATTTGCTTTGAGCACAATAGCATCATAATACAAAGGGTGGATTTCTATTGCTTTATCCAAATACCGGATGGCAGTGTTGGCTTTCCTCCGTAGTTCGGAAGAATCAGTCTCCAAATGAAGTCCTTCGATGAGAATTCCTCCCATTGCATTATTAATTTTTGCACTGTTGGTTGAAGTCTTTACATCGGTAGAAAATAGAGTGAAATCATTCTTCCATGCAGGATTTCTCATGACAGTCATGATCGAAAAAAGTAACAATACTCCAATGAAAACATATTGAAGCACTTTGAATTGAGAAAGCAGAGGGATCAAATAAAATGAAATGAGTAAAATAATCCCAAAACTTGGCATAAATAAAAATCGCTCTCCCATATTAGTACCTACAGGAAAAAAGAGATTACTCACCAGGATCAGAGGTAATAAATATGCAAAAGCGGCAAAACTATACCAAGGGTTTTTCCTAATATTGAAGACACCAAAAACAAATAATGCAAAGGTGATCACGAGTCCTAAAATGCTCTTCACATCGTGAAAAGAATATATACCAATGTGGCGAGGGTAATAATCGTGAGTCAATGGATATGGAAAGAAGATCAATGCAAAATATTTCCAAAGCGTAAAGGAAATCGTCCCCAATTTCTCAATAAAACTAAATTCAACATAGCTTCCATTATTCCATTTTAAAAAAGAATTATTCATCAATTCCGTACCTGCGGAACTGCTGAAAGACCAATTGAGTACATAAGATCGGACAAGAATGAAAAATAAGGCTGCACATGCTAAACCTCCCAAAGCATACCAAGATTTCTGACTCGCCGGCTTCCGGATGAATAACAAATAAATGGGAATTAATGCGAGATACACGATTGCATTTTCTTTCGAAAACAGAGCGATCAGAAAACTTAAAACAGATCCAATCATGAATGATATTCTGTTTTGCTTTAGATATAGTACGATGAGATAATAACTCAATAAAGAAAATCCAAGGGCAAATACTTCATCCAAACCCTTAATATTCGCTACACTTTCGGTGTGCACCGGATGTACTGCAAAAAGCAGGCTTGCAACTATTGCAAGGTTTTCGCCGGAAGGGTAATCCTTTAAAATTTCCGAAAGCAATTTATAAATCAACCAGCACAAAGCTGAATATGCAATAACCATGAACAAATGGAACACAAATGCAGAGTTTCCAAAAATTTCAAACAAAACAGCAAATACAACCAAAGTCAACGGTCTGTATCTTCCACCTGATATTAGTTTATCTTTTCCTTCCTTCTTGAAAAATCCCTTGAAAGTGTCTTTGGATAATATATCCGGAATTCCTGAAATGCCTTTTTGAACAAATTCATTTTTGGACAACACAATAGCATCATCAAGTACAAAATCATGCAGAACTGTATTAAGATACAGGATAGCTGCCAGGATTGGGATAAACCAAGCTAAATAGGGTCTGTAAATTGACCACAAAAATTGATTTTTATCGAGAGATGCCGGTTGTTTTTTAATCATCAAAAGATTTATTCCATGGTGCTGTAAACGTTTTGCACATCATCATCTTCTTCAATTTTATCTAAAAGCTTATTGACTTCTTCTTCTTGCTCTGCGTTTAGTTTTTTGGTAGTGGTGGGTACTCGGTCAAAACCAGATTCGATGATCTCGTATTCGTTTTTTTCAAAGTAGGATTGCAATTTTCCAAATGAATCAAACTCACCATACACTGTAATTTCATCAGCTTCGGCATTGAGCTCTTCCATACCACTGTCGATCAGATCTAGTTCCAGCACATCCAAATCGAGATCATCTGATTTCTTCTTTACACGAAACTGACATTTGTGTTCAAACATAAAACCTACAGACCCGTTGACACCAAGGGATCCTCCATATTTATTGAAGTAGGATCTAATATTGGCAACAGTTCGCGTGGGGTTGTCCGTTGCTGTTTCTACAAACACGGCAATTCCATGCGGTGCATAGCCTTCATAGGTAAGCAATTCGAGGTCTTTCTCGTCCTTGGAACTCGCTTTCTTGATAGCTGACTCAAGTCGATCTTTAGGCATGTTGACGGATTTGGCGTTCTGCATGGCGGCACGCAGACGCGGATTGCTGTCCGGATTGGGTCCGGATGCTTTTACAGCCATAAAAACCTCTTTGCTGATTCTAGCAAACTGTTTGCTCATTTTGGCATATCGCGCAAACATTTTATGCTTTCTTACTTCAAAAATCCTACCCATGTCTAATCAATTTGGCTGGTAAAATTACATCTTTTGATCCCAATCCCCAATTTCTCACTGATTAAGAAGACTTATTTGCCTTCCAACATAGGATTATTGAGCCTTGGGTCAATAGCTTGTGCCATTTTGATATACTTTTTAGCTTCCTCAATCATATCCATTTTGGTGTACACGATTGAGGCGTTGGTCATTGCAGTCGCCGCCTTTGGATTTTTTTCGATGACTTGTTTTAACACAATGAGAGCCGTGTCAAAATTGCTCAATCTCGCCATGGATACACCCAGAAGCTCCAATGTTTGCAGATCATTTGGATTCAGGCTAAGGGATTTATCTATGAATGTTTTTGCACTCAAAGGGTTATTCTCATTATATAGTTCAGCTTTTGCTACTTCCCGATATGTCACCCGAAGATTGTTCGCAACGCCTGCATTGCCAGGCCAGAGGCGATTATATTTTTCAAAAGCATTCATCGCTCTGTAATAACTCGAAGACAGGTAATATGCATTGCCCAAAAGGAAGCATAAATCTTGGTTGGTACTGTCGATTTGACTCGCTTTTTCAAAATGGATAACTGCTGCGTCAAGAAGCTCTTTCCGCTGTGTACTGTCTGCCTGTTTGTTCTCTCGATATGCCTGAATCGCCTGCATTCCGGCGTGAAGTTGAGATTGGAAGTCTGCAGGCACTTCCGCAATACGCTTTGTATTGGACTCAGATTTTTCTGTGTTAGTCTTACACGAAATACTGGTCATCAGGATCAACATCCAGACAGACCATGAAAATTTTTTCATTTGTTTTTTTATCATTATTGAGTGCAAAAATAATAGCTCTCTTCTTATTTAAGGAAGATCGTGATTACCGCAATGTCCTAATTTACTTGTTTTCCATCAGTTTGAAGAACTGATCGAGTTTAGGCAATATGATGATTTCTGTTCTTCTGTTTTCTTTCTTACCCATTGCGGTCGAATTGTCTGATTTTGGTTCAAACTCAGAACGTCCTCCTGCAGTCATTCTCGCAGGATCGACCGAGAATCTATTTTGCAAAGCACGGACTACTGAGGTGGCTCTCTTGGCGCTGAGATCCCAGTTGTCTTCTAGGCAGGCTGTGGAGATCGGCACATTGTCTGTGTGACCTTCAACCAAAATATCTAATTCTTTATAATCATTGAGGATTTTGGCAATCTTGCTCAACACATTAAAGGCGGGTTCTGTAATGGAAGAGCTGCCAGAGCGATACAACATTTTGTCAGATAGAGATATATAGACCACACCTTTCTTGACTTCTATTTGTATATCATCACTTGGCACATCACTCAGAGACCTCTTCAGGTTGAGAACAAGTGCCAGATTAAGGGAATCCTTTTGCCTCAGTCCAGCATTCAATTGTGAGAGTTGTTTGTCTTTTTCATTCATTGACTCCAGTGATTTTTTAATACTCTCAGCACCTGATTTGCTAATCACAGACAGGTCGGATAGTCTTTCGAGAAGGTTTGTATTGGTGCGCTTGACATAATCTAGTTGGTCTTCCAAAGATTTGATTTTTGTATCTCGGGTGGAAAGATCAGAGTCTGCATTGCTTAGTCTCGTTTTATATTGGACCAGGATGTCATTCTTGTCTCGTTCACAATCAGCTATGTCGCTTTTGCATTTTTGCAGCATTGACCTGAGAGATTCTGCCTCTTCACTTAGATTCTTAAATTTTTTAGATGAAACACACGAAGAAAAAAGCAAAATCCCACCTAAAAGGGGTAAAAACAAATATCGTATCATGATTTAATTGGATTGTTACTTGAAATTGAACCATTGTTCTTATAAAAAAGTTGACTTCCTTAAGTTTCATTTATGGAAAAAAATCCTTTAAACGTCTTCGGCAAAAAGCTGGAACCTTGTAATTTCAAGCCTTTGACCGGATTTTACAGGGATGGTTGCTGTACCACCGGAAAGGAAGATGTGGGAATGCATACGGTTTGTATTGTGGCAGATGAAGAATTTCTCAGATTTTCAAAATCAGTAGGCAACGATCTCAGCAATCCTCAGCCCCTTTATCAATTCGCTGGTGTAAAGCCAGGGGACAAATGGTGCTTATGTGCCCTCAGGTGGAAAGAAGCTTATATCGCAGGATATGCGCCTCAGGTCGTGCTGGAAGCCACCAATCGAGATGTACTTCACTACATTGATTTTGGTCTGTTGTTGGAATTCAAGTATACTTCACCGGAAAAGCCTTAGTAGGCCCGTACATCGTTTTTCTCCATAAAATTGACAAAAGCTTTATTCACCACCCGATATCCTCCAGGTGTAGGATAATTTCCGGAAAAGTACCAATCTCCGGAATGTCTTGGACAGCTTTTATGCAAGCCTTCCAGTGTTTGGAAAATCACCTTTATAGGGATTCCTGATTCAGGTATCTCAATCATTCTTGCTATTCTGTCTGATATTTCTTCATCGCTGAATAATGCGTATAGATCCTGAAGTTTATTAGTCATTTGTTCAAGTGGCTTTTTCAACTCCTCTAGACAAGCTTCATAGACCTCATCTAGCTTGTACTCCAGATTACGCTCTTGCAATAGATCAACCATAGCCCTGAATGCCACGAACTTGTCAATTTGTGACATATCTATGCCATAACAGTCCGGATAGCGGATTTGAGGTGCTGATGAGGCTACTATGATTTCTTTAGGATGCAGTGTACATAAGATTCTGATAATGCTATCGCGGAGGGTAGTCCCTCTGACAATAGAATCATCCAGCACGATGAGAGTATCAACATCATTTTCTACCAACCCATATGTCACATCATATACATGTGAGACCATCCCACCTCGAATTTTATCGTTCGCTATGAATGTGCGCATTTTATCATCCTTCACCACAAGTTTTTCGATACGAGGTCTTTGTAGAATTGTTTTTCGGAGGAGTTCATCATTCAAACCTTCAGGATGCGCTTTTATCATGCGAATTTTTTCCATGCTCATGTGGTCGTGCAAAGCCTCGCATAGGCCGTAAAAAGCTGTCTCTGAAGTGTTGGGAATATAGGAAAAAACTGCGTGGTCGAGCTTATAATCCAGTGTTTGAAGAATCTGTGGAGCTAGCTCAATCCCCAGCTGTTTGCGCTCTTTATAGATGTCCCTGTCATTTCCTCTGGAAAAATAGATACGCTCGAATGTGCAATGTTTCGGTTCAAGTGGTTCAAGGCAGTTTTCTTCACTCACCTTTCCATTGAATTTAATAATCAAAGCGTTGCCCGGTTTGATCTCTTTGATTTTGTTGAATTGCACTTTGAGTGCAGTCATCAGTGCCGGTCTCTCCGAAGCCATCGCTACTATTTCATCATCCTGGTAGTAAAATGCCGGACGAATACCTTGTGGGTCCCGAAGGATAAAAGCATCACCATGACCGATCATGCCTGCCATGACATATCCTCCATCAAATTTGCGAGCTGCCTTCTTTAATACATTGCATACATCAAGGTTCTCAAAGATCAGAGGATTGATTTCTACCTGAGAATGTCCTTCCGGTTTGTACCAATTAAATAATTGTTGGACTTCTTCATCTAAAAAATGGCCTATTTTCTCTAGGACTGTCACTGTATCTGACTTGACCTTGGGATACTGCCCCAAAGACACTAATTTATCAAAAAGTTCTTCGACATTCGTCAAATTGAAATTGCCGGCCAATACCAGATTTCTACTTATCCAGTTATTCTCCCTGATGAAAGGATGAACTGTTTCTATACTGTTGTCACCGTGTGTTCCATATCTAAGGTGACCTAATAACACTTCACCAATGAAAGGCTTATTTTTTTTGAGCCAATTTGCATCGTTTAGTTGATTCTCATTTAAACCTTCAAAATGATTAAAGACACCTTCAAACAGATGTTGTAAATAATTAGAAGCATTGCTTCTCCTTCTCGAAATATACTTATGCCCCGGAGGAATATTGAGTTTTATCGTAGCCATACCCGCTCCATCCTGCCCTCGGTTGCGCTGCTTTTGCATGAGTATCTGGAGCTTTTGCAAACCGTAAAAAGGAGTTCCATATTTTTCAGCATAAAACTCCAGAGGTTTGAGCAGTCGGACAAAAGCTATCCCGCACTCGTGTTTGACCTGATCACTCATAATTTGATTTGCGGTGCAAAGATACTGCAGAAATACCAGCTCCATTGGTTCATCTCGATCTAAAAAAAATCGCCACCTGATAGACCTGCCACTCCAATTGCTTGGATTACCTTTGAGAAACATTTTCGATTTGCATGGCTGACCAAATTTTTCTTTTACCTGATGCAGTTGTCAACCAGATTGCCGCCGGTGAGGTAATCCAGAGGCCAGCATCCGTAGTCAAAGAACTTTTGGACAATGCCATTGACGCTCAAGCAAGCCAAATTAAACTAATCGTTCAGGATGCTGGAAAATCACTCATTCAAGTCAATGATAATGGTGTCGGCATGAGCGCCACTGATGCCAGAATGGCTTTCGAGAGACATGCAACTTCCAAAATTCGCTCTGCAGACGACTTATTTCATATTCAGACCATGGGATTTCGAGGAGAAGCATTGGCTTCAATTGCATCAGTGGCACAAGTTGAACTCCGGACAAGAAGAAGTGAAGATATTGTCGGCACTAAAATTTTTGCTGCGGACTCCAAAATAAAATCTCAGGAACCATTTGCAGCGAATCAAGGGACTCAGATTGCAGTACAGCATTTGTTTTACAATATACCAGCCAGACGCAAGTTTTTAAAAACAGACAGCATTGAGGCAAAGCATATGTATGACGAATTTGTTCGCCAGGCTTTATCACACCCTGAAATTTCATTCAGCTATTTTTTACAAGAAAATGAAATCTTCCAACTTCCGGCCAGCAGCTTGAAGCAGAGATTGATCAACATTTTTGGCAAAAAATACAATGAAGATATACTCACACTAGACGAACAAACAGAGGTCATGCATATATCCGGCTTTGTAGGCACACCGACCTTGGCCAAGAAATCCCGCGGGGACCAACTGATTTTTGTCAACCGTCGCTTTATTAAGAATTTATATCTGCAACATGCAATTCATTCGGCATATGAGGAAATCATCCCTCCCGGAATGTTTCCATTTTATGTTCTTTTTCTGGATATTGATCCTCAGTATATTGACATTAATGTGCATCCTACAAAGCATGAAATCAAGTTTGAAGACGAGAGATTGATATACAATTTTCTCAAAGTATCTGTACGTCATGCTTTGGCAAAATTCACACTAGCACCTCAGCTCGATTTTGAGAACAGTCAACCTGGGATAGAACAATTATTGGCATCCACAGGTAAAGCAAGTCAGCCCGGCAGCTTACACAAAATCAATCAGCAGGCGCCATCTTTGATTCCAAATTTTTCGCAACAGCTCAATTGGGCTCAAATGGCTGAACTCAGACAACGCGCTGTTGATATTCCGCAAGAATTTTCCTCAGGTATTTCAGAAGGTGGATTGCACAAGCCTCAAACTACTGACTATACTTTCTTTCAGCTGCACAATGCTTACATCGTTGTCGAATCAGCGAATGGTCTGGTAATCATCGACCAGCAAATCGCTCATGAAAGAATCCTGTATGAACAGTACAAAAAAATAATTCAGCATAAAAAATCACATTCTATTAAGCTTCTCTTCCCACATACGATCCATTTAGGATCACAGGATGCGAACATACTTAAAGTTCTCATGCCCCAATTGCAAGGACTAGGATTTGAACTGGAAGAGTTTGGTGGTGACAGCTTTATCATTCACGCTTTTCCTGAGATATACAGTCTGCACAGCCTAGAGGTAGATGTTATCCAAAAAATTATTGATCAGTATCAAATGAACCTCGAGTTTGAGTTAAATGTTGAAGAAAATCTGGCGCGGTCTGCAGCTGTAAGCAGTGCATTGAAAAAAGGTCGTCAATTGCAGAAGGAAGAAATAGAACTACTCATTCATAAATTATTTGAGTGTGAAATGCCTTATGCAGGACCTTCCGGCCGAAAATGTTATCTTTCTATCAGTTTGGAAGAAATTTCATCCAAACTTAAGTAAATCAAATGATGCAACTCACGCAAATAGTCAAACATCTTCTGATCATCAACATCTTGGTGTATCTAGGTACTATGGCTCTCCCTAGGGAGTATTTTGCTCTGTATTATCCTGGTAGCGAGCATTTCCATCCTTGGCAAATTATCACTTCCATGTTTATGCATGGTAGCCCAAGCCATTTGCTTTTCAATATGCTTTCCTTATTTTTTATTGGGCCATTTATGGAAAACCGCCTTGGATCTAAGAGGTTTCTGATCTTTTATCTCGCATCAGGTATTGGTGGTTCCATTTTACATCTTTTGGTTCAATACTACCAGATCCAATATCAGGGAATGACTTACCTCACAGAAATACCTGTACTAGGGGCTTCGGGCGCTATCAATGGACTTTTTATCGGCTTAGCCTATCTGTATCCGGATTTGGAAATGATGCTTTTATTCCTTCCCATTCCGATAAAGGCTAAGTATATGGCTATTGCAATGGTAGCTTTGGATTTTGTGTATGGGGTGACAGGTACCCAACCCGGAATAGCTCATTTCGCACATTTGGGTGGAGCATTGTTTGGCTTGTTGTTGATCATCTATTGGACTAAATATAGATAATGCTCTATGTTTAGGAATCTGTACCAGGATTTGAGGCATCAACTGAGGTATGGCGGATTTTGGATTTGGTTTTTGGCTTTATCTGTTTTCGCCTCGATCGTTTTCGTGATCTTCCAAAGTCTATTTCAACAAATTCTGCCTGATGCTGCAGCCTTTTTATTTGTTAGTAATCAAGGCAGTGAGCTCTTCATAAAACCTTGGACATTGGTAACGCATGCATTTTTCGTACCTTCTCTGATGTCTCTTTTATTTCAAATGATTTTCTTGTACTGGATTTCATATTGGGTGGAAGATTTTATCGGGAGAAAAAAAGCCATTTTCATATTCATTGGAGGTTTATTATCAGGAGTAATTGCATTTTTGATCTGTGCCCTTTTTTTTCAAGAGAATAAAGCTTTGTGGTATGGATCTAGCTCAGGTATAGCAGCTTTGCTGCTAGCAGCTACGACAATCTCTCCGGAATTCAGACTCAAATTTGTATTGATAGGACATGTTCCTCTGAAATATTTTACGATGGCAATGATTGTATTTGCTGTGATCTTCAGTTTACCTGTTTATCCTCCTTATACTGCGGCAATGGTTGCCGGTGGTTTATTCGGATACCTTTATATGGTTTTTAGCTGGAAAGGTTATACTATAAGATTTGACCATTTATTTCGCAGTCAACGTATGCAGGGACCAAGACTTATATCTCCAAGAAAAACCTCCCCCTCTTCCAACTTAAGTCAAGAAGAACAACTCAATAAAATTTTGGACAAAATTAAATCCGGCGGTCTTCAAAGTCTCAGTAAAGAAGAGCAGAATTTTTTAGAAAACCTCAAAAAAGGTGACTAGAAATGATTAGATTTTTTTTCATACTGAATCTAATCTGCAGTTTGGTTTTTGTAATTACTTTGATCGCAGCTGGAGCAGATCCATCAACGTATTGGTTGTTTAGTATCAGCAGTCTTCTGGTGCCTATTTTTATAGTAATCCACATTCTATTTGTTGTTTTTTGGTTGTTGATCAAGTGGAGATACGCAATCTCATCAATTTTACTGTTGATGTTTGCAATACCTCAGCTGCATCTGATGGTAGCTTTTAATGATTCCAGCATAGAGGGAAAGTGTTCCAATAGTGCCTTCACCGTGATGTCATTTAACTTATATGGGTTGAAAAATATCAAAATAGCCGGAGATCAAAATCAGGCACTTTCCATTCCAAAATTTCTAAGCTTTATCAGACAACACAATCCCGACGTCCTGTGTGTACAAGAAAACAATTTTTATGCAGATGAGGCGATCACTAAATCCGCATTATATCCATATACCCATTTTGATATTCAACATGGTGCTTCCATCTATTCAAGATATCCAATAGTAGACAAAGGATTCGTCGAATTTGGGCGGAAAACCAATAGTTGTTTGTGGGCTGATATTCTTGTGGATGGTAAAAAAATCAGGTTTTACAGTGTCCATCTGGAATCCAATCGCGTTTCAAAAGACGTAGAAACAATTACCGACAAAGAAGATGATCCTGAACGCTTGGCTATAGTGAGACGGATGTTGAGAAATTACAAAAACTCTTCCATCATTCGCGCCCAACAAACCAAAATGATCTTGGATCATGCCCAAACAGCGAAAAACCCTGTAGTGATCGCAGGAGACTTTAACGACACACCATTTTCTTATGTTTACTCATTATTGTCTGAAAAGTACAAAGATAGTTTTCAGGAAAGGGGTAGCGGATTTGGAAGCACGTTTGTCGGCGCTCTTCCTGGGCTGAGAATTGATTTTGTATGGGGTGGAAAAAAACATTTTGAATTTTGTTTTCACCGGGTTTTGTCTACATCTTTTTCAGACCATAATCCTATACTTGTAAAACTTTATTCGAGAATTTAAATTCCTAAATAAGCTTGACAAATTCAAATCAATCATGAAGTACCTTATAGCCGGATTGGGAAATTATGACGTCGATTATGTGGACACTCGGCACAATATTGGTTTTGATGTCGTGGATGAGCTCGTGCAATCGCTTGGCATCGATTTTGGACCAGGCCATTTAGCCAAGGTCGCCTCTGGAAAATACAAAGGAAAACAGCTGACCATCATCAAGCCCACAACCTATATGAATCTCTCCGGCAAAGCGATTCGCAATTTTTTAGTAAAAGATAAAATAGATATCGAAAATCTGCTTGTTATTACTGATGACCTGCATATTCCTTACGGTAGCATTCGCCTTAGACCGAATGGTACTGCTGGTGGACACAACGGCCTTCAGAATATCCAGGATGAGCTCCAGACTAACAAATACTCAAGGTTGCGCATCGGAATCGGTTCAAGTTTTCCTATGGGGAGGCAGGTAGATTATGTCTTGGGGAAGTGGACAGCAAAGGAAGCCTTCGTGAGACCGCAAATCACAAAACTGGCGAGTGAGGCTATCATCGAATTCATTATGGCCGGTATCAATCCAGCTATGAATCGTTTCAATTCATCTAAAGTTGAACTCCATGAGTAGAATTTTGTGTAAAAAAACATCACACAGGATCTGACTTATAGAATTTTTGTAAATTTGCGCTCCATTTTGGAGATTGACCTATGGTGTAACGGTAGCACACCGGATTTTGATTCCGTTTGTTAAGGTTCGAATCCTTATAGGTCAACTAACCGGGCCGGTGATTTACCGGCCTTTTTTATTTTGGTTCGGCCTATCCAAGGCTAAAAATAATTTAATCGAAAAGAGAGTCTGACCCAAGATCTATGGTGTTGATAGATTGATCTTATCTTTGAAAAAATTTTTTGACCATGAAGTTTGGGTTTACTGTTGCTTTAAGTTTTCTTTTGATGTTTACTGCCTGCAAGCGGTCAAAAGTTGGAGATCTTCCAGTATTTGATAAGTCTTCAGCTTACGGATTTGTAAGAAAACAAACGGATTTTGGGCCAAGAGTACCGGGATCTGAAGGGCATCGCAACTGCAAAGACTGGCTTGTCAGCCAATTCAAAGAATATGGATTGAGCGTTAACGAACAAGCTTTTGATGCGAAAACCTTTGATGGAAAAACGCTTCCGGCAACAAACATTATTGCTTCAACCAATCCCGGTGCCAAGCAAAGGATACTTTTAGCTGCTCATTGGGATACAAGACCATTTGCCGACCATGATCCGGATACATCTTTACACCATAAACCCATTTTGGGTGCCGACGATGGTGGCAGTGGAGTTGCTGTTCTTCTTGAAATCGCTAAGTTGCTACAACACAAACCGCTTTCCAAGATAGGTGTAGATATCGTTTTGTTTGATGCTGAGGATTATGGCAATGACAATGGAGGTGATCCATTATCCTGGTGCCTCGGAGCTCAACATTGGTCCAAACTTGCCAAGCAAAACGGTTACAGGGCCGATTATGGCATTTTATTAGATATGGTTGGAGGCAAAGATCCTCGTTTTACATGGGATGAGGTATCTATTCAATATGCTTCGAGAGTACTCAATAAGGTGTGGAAAATAGGTGAAGAGCTGGGCTATAAAAATTACTTTGTACCAATAGCAGAAGGTGCATTGACTGATGATCATGTATTTGTCAATACAATTGCCGAAACTCCAATGATAGATATTATCAACCGTCCATTAAACTCACCCACAGGTTTTGTAAGTCATTGGCATACGCACAAAGACACACCTGATGCGGTAGATCCTGTAAGCCTGGAAATGGTGGGAAAAACTCTCCTTTTACTCCTATTTAAAGAAGATGTTGATGAAATTTAATGACTGATCACCAATCGGTACATGGTCGCAATATTCCCTTCGGATTTGATGCTCAGATAATAAATACCTGAAGCAAGATCTTCAGTATCTATATGGAACCCCTCTTGAAATTGATGAGTGTCAGTTACAATTTTTCTCACCAACCTTCCCTCGCCCTGGAGAATGCAGATTTCCGTATTTCCGGAATGCCGGCTTCCAGATAAAAATTTCAATACAACATAATGATTGGCCGGCTGTGGAGATAAAAGATAGAAAGGTCTCTCAGCCAGATCTGTTGTTCCTGTCCAGGTTCGAAGATCATAAATAAATTCAGCTGTACATAAATTGGCATCAGTCACCTTCACTTTGTAATAGCCGGGACGCACATTAACAAGTTCAGATTCTTTGATTCCTGTATTCCAGTCATATGTATACGGTTTTTTACCATATGCCATGTTCAACTTAATATCTACAAAACCCGGAGTGATTTGGGAAGCTTTAATTTCTGCGTAGTCTTCCATTTTATTTAGAACATTGAGTTGTAAATACACTATGGAATCACATCCGTTGGAACTTGCAAATCTTTGGATATAGGTTCCCGGAGTATGGTACAATTGTTGGTTCCACTCAAAAAATTGACCATAACAAACTTCGGCAGAGCTGCGATGCTCAATGAATTTTCTCAGGTCAACATGCACGATAATTACAGAATCACATCCTTGAATTCCCATGCCTTCCAGGTAGATAGTGTCTCTGACATGAGCCGCATCGAATCGAACATTGTGAATATCAAAAAAAGCATTTTCACAAATCGCCGTGTCCAGATACCTTACTCGAGGCGCACATTCCAATCTAAAATGCTCTACTTCCAGGGAGAGTTCGGCAAGTTCAGGATTAGTAATCTTCGCACTAACAAGACCTTTGTGTACCTTATTATTGTACTTGATTGTAAAATCGCCTGTGTTAGACAAAAAATCTCCATTTTGGTTTCTCCAATCATATAGATTGTTTGCGACAGCCTTATCAAAGGGTAAGTCGAAACGCACCGTTTCACCGGGTTCAACCTGTATAGTTTTGGTAAGCTTGAATTTTTTCTGTGGTGTAAAAGTAAAATCACAATTAGGATGATGGTGCTTTGTATACATAGGAAGCACATCTTCAAAACTAAGAAGGTTATTTTCTACCTGATAAGTTCTCAAATATTCAAAGGATGGCATCTTCTCAAGGAAGTTATCGAACAAAATAATGTTCTCTAAAAAAGGCATGTTTGCGACAGCAGCTGGCAGATCTCCTGTAAAACCATTCGAAGGAAGAGAAAGCGTGTTCAATTGGGTTAAATTGGCAATTTCCACTGGTATTGCTCCTGAAAACTTATTGAATCCAAGTCTCAGATACTTCAGATTGCTTAGTTGTCCTAGTTCAGTGGGTAAAGTGCCATAGAACTCGTTTCGAGTCAATGAAAGCTCTTCGAGAGAAGCCAATTTGCATATAGATTTTGGAAAAAGTCCAGAAAGCTTATTTCCGGACATTTGCAGTACCCGTAGATTTGAGAGCTTCTCAATCTGGTCAGCAATTCCTCCTCTCAAGCCACCATTATAAGAGAGATCTATTACTTGAAGTTCACGCAAATCGTATAATTCATATGGAATTTCATCCTGTATACCATTGGAAGACAAGTTAAGTACCTGCAGTCCGCTCAATTGAAGTAGAGGTGTTGGGAAACTGCCTGAGGCGTAACTGAAAGAGGATGCCTCCAGGTTCAAATATTTCACTTGACAACCCTGATCATCAAGTTTTATTCTGTTGGGATCAATTTGCTCTAAAGGTAGATTAAAGTCCCAGTTCAAATTACCGACTGAACTTAGATTCGAATAAAATTGACGTAAAGCTACTGAGTCTCGTTGACGAAACTCGCTGCACTGGCTTTGTGCTTGATGTGAGAAAATCAAGCAACAGAGGCCTATTGTCAATAGGTTCACTAATTTCATTCTCTGCTAAATTCGCATTAATAAGACGCTATTTGATTCTTTGGGTTACCAAAATTATTGATAAAAATTGGTCTTTTTGGACATCAAAAACCGATCCAATTTATATTATACAAAGTGCATATTTATAATTCGTCAAAAAAACATGCATTAGAATCAATGGTGCCCAAGAAGTTTTTTCAAAAAAATTTCATTTTAGAGCCGAATCGTACCAAAAAACACGTAAACCTGACTAAAAAAAGCATCAAATTTTCTATCCCGGACTCAACTCAATGATGAGAATAGATATCTGCTGGAAATATTTTTTTGTTGGTTCCGAAAATCCATATATCTTTGCAGTCCGTTTTAAAAAAGCAATTTATGCTAGCTATTGTATCCATCGCCGGACAACAATTTAAAGTAAAGTCCGGACAACAAATTTACGTTCACCGTCTTGATGCCGCAAAAGGTGACAAGTTAAGCTTCAATGAAGTATTGGCTTTGCTTTCAGATGACAACTGCACATTGGGAACTCCTGTGGTTACAAGCGCAAGTGTTGAAGCCACTGTAATGAACCATGTTCAAGGAGACAAGGTCATCGTGTATAAAAAGAAAAGAAGAAAAGGATACGAAAAAAAGAATGGCCATCGTCAGGCTTTTACTCAGATTCAAATCAACTCCATCATAGCTTAATCATTTAAATCTCTAACTGTCATGGCTCATAAGAAAGGTGAAGGTAGTACCAGTAACGGACGCGATAGTAACAGTAAGCGTCTTGGAGTAAAATTATTTGGAGGCCAATTGGCTAAATCCGGCAATATCATTGTTCGCCAAAGGGGCACGCAGTTCCATGCCGGCAAAAATGTAGGCATTGGAAAAGATTTTACACTATATGCTCTTGCTGATGGTGTAGTTCAATTTAAGAAAACTAGATTGGATCGCAATGTAGTTGATGTGATAGCTTTTACTTCACAGAACGACTAGTAAGATTCTGAGCTCTTTGACGGGCTTTTTATTGATTCCTCACAGTTTTATTTGTATCAAGTCATTCTGTCTGAGCCAGACAGGAGTGCCATCATCCAATATTGTTTTGATCCAAGGGCCGATTTGATCTGATTTGGTGACTTTTTCACCACTCTTCAAAGTCTTAATAGAATCACTATTTTCATCTGCCGATCGGAAGGCTTTGGTAGGTTTCATCACAATGAACTCGTCAGTATTATAATCATGTTGGTGTCTCACCCATGTGAACAACAATAAGATGAAACCAGTGGCAATCAATGCCAATATATAGCTGGATTTAATTCTGACATGTGATGGTCTTTGTGCAAATTTGAGCAATAGGACAGCTATCAGTAACAAAAAAACGGAAATCCAAAACCAAACTCTAGACTGTAGGCTATTGATTATATACCAGAAGCTCTTCATGAGATTGCTTTGTGGCAATTCTACATGGACTATACCTGCCATTTCTCTGGCTTCTGCCAAGATTGTTTTGGTAGTTTCTTCGTTAGGACTCCACCTTAATGCTTTTACCGCGTAAAGAATAGCACTATCTGGTCGAGCTAATTTAAGATATGAAGCTGCTAAATTGTGATATAGTTTGTGGCCTTTTGCATCAACTGAGATCAACTTTTGGTAATCCTCAACGGCAGCCCTATAATTCCCTTGTTGTACCATTTGATAAGCAAAAGCTGCATCTTGAGCGCTTACTTTAAGGACGAGCACCATACACAGGAATACCAAAACTTGCTTATAGCTGCTTTGTTTTCCAGTAGTTCGTGTATTTGAAGAGGATGACTGCATTCTTTTCAAGATTGAAATTTTGGTGCCAAATATTTTGCTGTGGCTGATTCTTTTAGGGAGAGGATTCCTTCGGGTGAACCTTGAAAAATCACTTTACCACCATGTTTTCCCCCACCTGGTCCCAAATCTACTAACCAATCTGCGCATTTCAACACTTCTGGATTGTGTTCAATCACCAAGACAGTATGTCCTTTTTCGACCAATGCTTGTAGCGCTACCAGCAATTTTTTAATATCCTCAAAGTGCAAGCCAGTGGTAGGTTCATCAAAAATGAAAAAGACATGCTGGCTGTTATTTTCCAGACCCAAATAGTATGCTAATTTCAATCTTTGCGCCTCTCCTCCTGATAAGGTTGAGGAAGATTGTCCAAGTTTCAAATAACCTAAGCCTATATCTACTAGGGGTTTTAGCTTGTTGACAATGTCTTTTTTGTCGGAAAAAAAATCTAGTGCCTCTTCCACACTAAATTGTAATACCTCACTGATATTTTTCTCCTTATAACGAACCTCCAAGATTTCGTTTTTGAACCTCTTGCCCCCACAATCCTCACAAGGCAACACAACATCTGCTAGGAATTGCATCTCTACTACAATCTCTCCATCTCCTTTGCATTGTTCGCATCTGCCACCTTCGACATTGAATGAAAAATGTCGTGGCTGATAGTTTCTGATTTTGGAAAGTTGTTGATTTTTAAAAATATCTCTGATCTCGTCGAAAGCTTTTACATAAGTCGCCGGATTTGATCTCGATGACCTTCCAATTCCTTGCTGGCCCACCAGTTCAATAGCTTTTATTTTACGTAAAGCGCCATCGAGTATGATTCCGGACAAATGTTCATCACGCACGGTGTCCTCTACAACGTTTTGGAGCAAAGGATACAATACATGCTTGATCAAGCTTGTCTTCCCGGAGCCTGACACACCGCTGACACATGAAAATGCATGAACTGGAAATTTTACTGAAACACCTTGAAGATTATGCAACCAAACCTTGTCCAACTGAATAAAATCAATAGTTTGTCTTCTTCTACCAGGAAGCGGGATTTGATTCTTGCCGGTCAAATAATCTGCGGTTAAGTTTGATTTGGCTTTCAAAAAATCTGGATAACTCCCTGAAAAACAAATTTCCCCACCATGGATTCCAGCATGGGGACCAATGTCAAGAATGTAGTCTGCCTTTCGGATGACTTCCTCTTCATGCTCTATCACTATGACCGTGTTTCCCATATTTCTTAAGCCCAGAATGGCTTCTACGAGCAAACTTGTATCCTTGGGATGCAAACCTATACTTGGTTCATCCAGAATGTACATAGAAGAACTCAGATTAGAGCCGAGTGTACGAGTCAAATGTATCCTTTGGGACTCTCCTCCGCTCAAGGTTGATGCCAATCTGTCTAAATGCAGGTAAGAAAGGCCGATTTTGGACAGCACTTCTAGTCGAAAACCAATCTCCATCAGAATTCTGGATGCAATGGATCTTTCCTGATCAGTGATTTGGATATTCCGAAAAAATTCCATCAGCTCATCTACCGGAATAAACATCAAGTCACCGAATCTCTTCCCGGCGACGCGCACATAGCTGGCTTCAATTCGCAGACGCATGCCTTTGCAGACATGACAGGTTGTTCTACCTCTGTAACGGGCTAGTTTAATCCTATTTTGAATTTTATAAAATGCTTTTTCCAGTGATTGAAAATAAGCATAAATTCCTTGGTACTTCGCTTTGCCATTCCACAATACGTCCTTTTCAGATTCATTCAGGTCATTATAAGGTTTGTGGATCGGAAACTTAATTTCACCAGCAATCTGGAGCAAGGGCTGCAAATATTCTGCCCTTTCTTCCGGATCTTTCCAGCAAGATATGGCTCCATCATAAACGGATCTGGATTTGTCTCCGATGACTTTATTTTCATCAATACCTATTGTTCTTCCATAACCTTCACAGTGTGGACAAGCCCCAAAGGAATTGTTGTAATTAAACAGAGCCGGTGAAGGTTCAATAAAATTGATGCCTTCAGATTCGAATCTTACGGAAAAAGTCTTTTCGACCTCATTTCCGAAGAGGATGGTGCATTCTCCGGCTCCTTCGCTAAGTGCAGTCTGGACAGAGTCAGCTATACGCTTACGGAATTCTTCATCCGGATCAGAAGGAAGCATAAGCCGATCAACGAGCACTAAATAATCTTGAGCTTGGGGAGAGGTAAGGGTTTTTGTTTTGTCCTTCCAGGATTTGTCTGCCAATAGTTCTTCAATGTTGATCAACGCACTTTTGCGACTCAGCCTAGTAAATCCTTTTTGGAGTATATAATCGAGATACTGGCCGAGATTTTTTGATTGAAAAGCTGCCGGAGGATGGAATGTTATCCTCAATTCGGTCTGAGCAGGTTGCTCAAAAATCGCATCGACAATATCACTCACTTCATGCTTTCGGACTTCTTCTCCTGTAAGTGGCGAAAAAGTCCTGCCTACCTTGGCAAATAATAAGCGCATGTAGTCGTATATCTCTGTCAGAGACCCGACAGTCGACCTTGCATTGGCTGAGATGACTCTTTGTTCAATGGCAATTGCAGGGCATAAGCCTTTTATATAATCGACATCCGGTTTTTTCATCCGGTTGAGAAACTGTCTAGCGTAAGCAGACAAACTTTCTACATACCTTCTCTGCCCTTCTGCATAGAGTGTATCAATGATGAGAGAAGATTTTCCAGATCCCGACACTCCGGTGACCACAATCAGTTGGTTCTTAGGAAGTTTAACGTCAAGATTTTTGAGGTTGTTGGACCTCGCTCCTTTAATTTCAATCACAGGAAAAGATTGAGGAGAAGCTTGACGTTTGCGGGATACTGTATTGGATTTGGTCATATTCTAAGGGCGCAAAAATACGAGATTCCAAGTTGCTTTACCGAGATTCAAGATTTGAATTTTGGATAGTTCAAGAAGTTGAGCATTTTCTAGATTATTTTGTAGGTAATGCATACTTTTGGTCTGATTCTTGCGATATATAATTTACAATGAAAATGAAGGGGTTAAAAAAACGTTAAAAGCCCTGTAAGTTTGCATAATTATATGGTTTGAGTTTATCTTTACGACATAAAATTTTTTTTCACTTTAAAATATCAATCTATCGATCAGAAACTTCTACACTAATTTTTAACCATTTAAAAATATTAGGGTATGCAAGTAGCTGCATTAAGCGATCAGGCTTTGATAGATTTGTATCTAAGCGGAAATGAAAAAGCTTTTCAAGTTCTGTTAGAGCGCCACCAACAAAAAATCTATACTTCAATTTATCTATTTGTCAAGGACAGAGACCTTGCTGAAGACCTGTTTCAGGAAGTTTTCATTAAAATTATTGACACTTTACGCAAAGGAACTTACAGTCATGAAGGTAAGTTTTCGCAATGGGCTACACGTATTGCATACAATCTCTGTGTAGATCATTTCCGTCGTGGACGTAAAAGAAGCAAAGTGAATTCGACCGATGAATTTGATATTTTTGATGTTTTAGAACTTCCGGATGATAATCGCGAGGATGAAATGATTATGAGTGAGACACATGGTAAGATAAGGCAACTTGTTGACATGCTTCCCCAAGAACAAAGAGAAGTGGTTGTACTCCGCCACTATGCTGATTTGAGCTTCAAGGAAATCGCTCAAATCACTAGGGTCAGCATCAATACCGCCTTGGGCAGGATGCGGTATGCCCTCATTAACATCCGCAAGCTTATGGAAGAAAACGCAATCGTATTACAATAAACAATTCAAAAATCCAAATGATTACGACCATTTGGATTTTTTGATCCTATTAAATTTCTGAATTCATTTAGAAGGCCAACAATACAACTTATTCTTCAAACTCAATTGTATTGGCTTTAAGATTAATCGACAAATAGAAATTATATGTTTTTTTATATGTATATTATTGTATTTTATGTTTTTGTAGATAGTTTAGTCGTATAAATAATATTATTTAAAAATTTAATACTAAAAATAATGCCTAATCATAAAGATTGTATCTTGGTCAAACTTAACTAACCAAAAATGAAGCACTCCCCATTTAGTAGACCAATTTGTTAACAATTTTATTTATAAATTTTCATTGTAAGAAAATCTTTTTTTTCAACTGAAGAAAGCCCCGCAGGGATTTGAATTTTTCCTATTGATATTTGTGTATTGTCTTCTTTATAAAGTTCAACAGGAATGTGTTGATTGATTCCCTGATGTGGTCTTTTATGATTGTAATACCCAATATATTGTTCTATTCCTTGGTATAAATCAATGACTTCTTTCTTTGGATTGACATAGATATATTCTTGCTTTATGGTTCTAAAGAATCTTTCAATGAATGCATTATCGGTTGCCATACCTTTACCACCCATACTAATTTGAATCCTATAATAGTTGAGGCAATCCACCCAGACTTGGGATGTATATTGGCTTCCTTGGTCGCTATTTATGATCCTTGGCGCTGCAAAGATTTCTAAAGATTCACTGACTAGTTTAGTTTGTGTTTCCGCTTCTATTGCATTGGATAATGACCAGTTGATGATAAATCTGTTATATACATCGATGATTACTGTGATATACTTAAATCTTTTTTCCATCGGAATATAGCTTATATCAATAGCTCATACTTGATTAGGTCGCTCAGCCTTCCTATTTCTTAATAGAAATGGATATATGTACTCGGCTCTGCCTAACTTGCTCAGATTGGGCTTTGGATAGATAGGATATATCGTCATTACACGCATCAATCTTCTAATTCTCTTGGAATTGACTTTCAAAATGACCAAAATTGGAATAAACCATACTTAAAAATCATCAAATTGATCAAACATCTATAGAAATTAATCCATCTGATGAGGATAAAACGACAATTTCCAAAAATTGTAAAGTATTCTCACAAACTATAAAGCAAGGTAACATTTTTAGATTTCATGACACCAATACTAAGAGTATCAAGACTACATACCCAATGGCATACAGATATGACATTTTTATCAGCTATAAGAGGAGGCCAGAGATCGTTGAGTGGCTAGACCAGATATTTATCAGACTTCTTGACAAATATCTTACAGAAGAATTGGGTTATCATCCAAATCTCTTTGTAGACCGGGAAGAAATCGACTATGGTGAACAATGGGTAGAACGCTTAAAAGATGGTCTGAAATATTCAAAAACTTTGGTACCAATATATACAGCTGAATACTTTCAATCAGAATGGTGTATCCGAGAGCATAATTACTTCACTTTAAGGTTGGATAAATTGAAAATGAAGAAAATCAATTACGACATGATAATACCTGTAAGACTGGGCGATGGGGCTCATTACCCTAAGTCAGTTTACGGTTATCAAATGACCGATTTACGGGATTTTTACCAATCCGGAAAAGCTTTTGTTGAGTCTCCAAAGTTTCTGCAGCTGGAAGAAAATGTGAAAAATTTTGCCGCTGCTTTAGCCGAAAAAATTCTTGAAATTGAAATATTTGATGAAACAGCCATTGATATATTGAATCTTCCGGAAGATGTAAATTTCATTGCAAAAGTGAATATTCCTCAAGCAGTGGCAGCACCTAAATTATATTAGGATGGGAAAAATAATTACATTCTATTCTTACAAAGGAGGAGTTGGTCGGAGCATGTGTCTGGCTAATGTAGCTGCAGTATTAGCAGATTGGGGATATAAAATTCTAGCCATAGACTGGGATCTTGAAGCACCAGGCCTGGAAAATTTTTATCAGCCTTATCTATCCGGACAAACCAAATTGGAAGTCAAGAAACAAATAGGTGTTATCGATTTACTGAATACTTCAAAGTCTGAATTAGAAAACGCAAATACTTCTGCAATTTTCCATGTCAATATCAAAAAAGGAATCCGGCTTGACATGATCAGTTCAGGAAGGAGAGATGAAAACTATTTTGCACAAGTCAGAAAATTTAATGTAGATCATTATTATGAAAACGGCGGTGCACAAAGTATAGAAAAACTTGCCGAATTGTGGAAAAAAGAATACGACTTTGTGCTCATAGACAGTCGTACAGGAATAACAGAGATCGGCGGAATAACAACGATACAATTACCCGATATCTTGGTGTTGCTCTTTACTGCTACACTTCAAGGTTTGGAAGGTATAGTGGATGTGGCAAAACGCACCTGTGAAGTGCGGAGTACGTTGCCATTTGACAAAAAAAGGCTCTTATTTCTACCAGTTCCATCCAGATACGACTCCATTTCGGAATTTAAACTCGCCACTCATTGGTTAAGTGTTATTGCACAAAAAACGGCATCATTAATGGATGACTGGTTACCGGCAAAATACAATAGATATGCGTTCCTCGAAATGATAAAAATCCCATACAAATCATATTTTAGTTTTGGTGAAAAACTCCCTGTCATTGAGGAAGGTACCAATGACCCAACAAACATTGGTTACGCATACGAGAACATTGCATTATTACTCAAATATGGTTTGGATGACGTCAGTCATTTTTTTGAAAAAAGGCCTTTAAAACAAGAAAATAAAGCGGATACCGAAAATAACCTAAAAAAGGATTCCTCCAATTTAAAAACAGCAGTTATTGTTGTGACTTTTTCCATTCTTGCCTATTTTATTTACAATGCTGTAACGGATTACTTTGAAACAAGAAGAGAAAAGAGAAAAAAAATAGAACACTTCAATCAAAATATTAATCAAATGTCCCAGACTGAAGAAAGTCTGCAAGCAAAACTCGAGTACAGCAGATCTGACCTTCAATCGATCGATGCTAAAATTGAAGAAAACCAAAAATTGAAAATTGACATCAATAAAAATATTTTATATAAAAAAGATGCTCACATTTATAGCAGAGTATATGATAAAAATCTGGATACTTTGAATAAACAAAAACTAGAAAGTCAGTACAAGATTCAAAGCATCCAAGATTCTCTACTTCAACTCATTCTAGCTAAACAATCTGCAATAGACAGTTTATATCAAATCCAAAACGGTCGAAGTTCCTTCCATCAACAATAAATTAATCAAAATAAAATCATGGCTACAACTTACTTATTTGCCCTTGGCGTAGATAGAACAGAAGGCAATTACACAACTCCTTTAGATTGTTGTGAATACGACGCTGAATCAGTCTGCAAAACTTTTCAGCAATATTACAATATTAAAAATGCAGAATATAATGCATCATCCTCATGCACCACTGACTTCTTTTACTTTAAAATGGCACAATATGCTCGAAAACTCAAAAAAGGCGATACATTGGTTTTATATTTTTCGGGACATGGCGGTCAAGTGTTAGATTTGAACAGAGATGAATTCAGGGCTAACAAATTTGACGAAACCATTTGTCTTTACGACAGGATGTTGCTGGATGACGAAATCCACAACTGTTTTTGCAAATTCAAAAAAGGTGTGAATCTTATTTTCTTCTCTGACAGTTGTCACAGTGGTACTGTAAATCGAGGCGTTGCTGCCAGCAGATCCACGCCTCCGAATGCAAAATATTTCAAAGAAGCCGAACGCTTCCAAACAATGCATAAAGACATTTATCAAAATATCAAAATCTTACCATCATCTGCACGTAAAGCTAATTTATTCTTTATGGGTGCCTGCCAGGATGATCAATATTCCTTTACAGGAAATCCAAATAGCGTTTTCACAGCTTCCTTATTGCGAGCCATAAAAAGCTCACCTGAATCCAACCTCAACTCAATTGCTAAAAGCATTCAAAAAGATCCCTTGGTCCTCAGGAAACAAACGCCAACAGTCAGAACTAATGAAATTGCAAAAATTCCGCTAATAAGTTTATTTCAATCAGAAAATGAAAAGCCAAAGTTTAACTCATTCGGAATCCACATTTACAATATTGAGTTAAAATCAAAAGAAGCTAAATCAAAACTTCTTAAGCAAGGTTCTAAATGGTTTGATACTGAAGTGAAAATTCTTTCTGAAAGTATTAAATCAGTCTCTTTAGATTTTGGTAAGGAAACGGAAAAAGATCGCGCTGCCGTGGATAAAAAACTAAAATCAATCAAAAGAATATTAAACACAAAAAAAATGGATTATGCATACGTAGAGCCCGATTTTGAAATCAAAGAACCTGATGATCATGTAAAATCTGTAAGGGAAGCCAATCCCAATGAATTTTTAAAAAGTTGGCCACATCCTACGTCCAATATATTTGATTGGTACAAAAAAGACAATTATACACAACTTGAATCTGCACTACAACATGTCAAAGAAACAGTGGATGAACCTCTGCGCAATGTGAGGATAGCCCATATTGATACCGGCTGCTGGCCTGATCATCCTGCCAGTCCCGTTAATCTCAATACAAATCTTGGGAATTCATTTGTAAAAGGAGAAACCAAAGATCCGAAAGTACGCATCAAAAATGGCAAAGCTAACTTTCATGGCCTGGCGACTGGTATTCTTCTTGCAGGTGGCAATGTAACACGGCAACAGGGTAGATACGACCAAAATTCTGGAGAAGTTGGTGCAATTCCTTTTGCAGAAATCATACCTATAAGGATCGCTGATGATGTGGTATTGATTCTTGGAAAGCTAGAAGCATTCGCACAAGCAGTAGAATATGCAATCCAGCTAGATTGCGACGTCATCAGCATTTCAATGGGTGGCGCACCTTCGAGAAAAATGGCAGAAGTGATCAATAAGGCATACGAAAAGGGTATTGTTGTAGTTGCAGCAGCAGGTAATAATTTCAATGTACCCGGAGATATTTTAGTTCCGGAAGAAGTAGTTTATCCGTCGAGATTCGATCGAGTCATCACAGCAGTGGGCGCTACTGCCAATTTTTTTCCTTATGACTTTGATGCCCAGTACAATGCAAAAAATTTTGTCAATGGAGAACAAATGCAGGGGAATTCAAATCCTCCGGAAGTCATGAGGCATGCAGTTGCTGCTTTTACTCCTAATGTACCCTGGGCTTATGTCAATATAAACGAACAACCCTATTCTTATTCCTTCTCAAGGAGAGGCGGAGGTACTTCGAGTGCTACACCTCAAATTGCTGCGGCAGCTGCGCTCTATATTGTAAAATTCCGCAACGAACTGATAACAAATAATTACGCCGGAACGTGGCGACAAGCAGAATCCGTCCGCCGTGCACTGTTTCAATCTGCAGATGGTAAGCGCATTCCGCAATCTAAAAGATATTATGGAAATGGTATCCTCCAAGCTCGAACCGCGCTTGAAAATTTCGTGAAAGTGAAAGATGAGCATAAAGCTGCACCAGCAAAGGTTCATGATCTATTGATCCTAAATTTTATTGAGATGTATTCCAGTTTGATTTAAAAAAATAACTGCATGTTACCACAGGAAATACTAAAATTCAGTTTTGAAAGCTGCAATCCATGTTTTAGATCCGGTATCAAAGTTGAGCCTCAGGAATCGTATGAAATTTCGGGAAGAATTATACACAAACTAAAAGATTGGTTTGTAAATACTGAATTAGACGGATTTAACAATCCCATCAACTGGTTTTTGAAAAACAGAGTCAAAAATAAAAAATGTTTTCTGCTGATGGGGTCTGTGGGTCAGGGTGACCTGGAAATTTTTCCAATTGGATCTCAGATTGTTGTACACCAGTGCGGTTATACTGAAGAGTTATGCTTTTTTGTAAATGATGTAAAGTCAAAAGCTGCATATTCAAACAATAAAGGCGTAATAGAAATCACAGTAAAAAGAATAAGCTAAGAAATATGACTTGATTCGTTTTCTAACAAAATCAATATCCAATGGCAAAAACCTATACATTCAAAATATATGGCACAAAGGAAGATTTGTTCACAGGAGAATCGGAATTAACCCAAGGTGTAGATGTAGCCGTTGATCAATTTTTGATTTCAAGAACGAGATCGGGCGGCCAAGAGTTAGAATTTGTTGCAGATGAGAATGATGTCATAGGAATAGTTACCGAAAAAGAGCATGAGATCTTCTTTAGACCAGAGGATTACATCAAATACAGGTCAATTAGACGGGGTACCAGATCAAGCTCAAATGATAGTTCAAATATTATAGTAATCGAACCTGGTATTGATTCAGGCTCAGACAATAGAACAAAAAATGTACTTTCTGAAATCAGGAAAATCACGCACTGGAAGGAATGGGCTGCAAAAAATGTGGTCGTCCAAATTGCTTCTAAAATAGAAAATTTGGATCTGGGCTTACACACAATCAATGACAATTTTGAATTCGGACGGTTACCTTCTCAGTGGTCAGATCAAAAATATTTACTATTCATTCATGGCACTGCCTCGTCTACTAAAGGATCATTTAAATATTTAAGTACAGAAAATCCGGACCTCTGGAAAAAACTGCTGGCCGCGTATCCAAAAAGAATATTGGCCTTTGAGCATAGAACCCTAACTGAAAGCCCTTGGGAAAATACTTTGAAACTTATCCAAAGTTTGCCATCTGAAATTCAAATTGATGTCATCTCACACTCAAGAGGTGGAATCATTGGAGAAATTCTATCGCGAATGGAAGGAGGAAAATTTTTCTCTCAGGATATACAGAAAAAGAAAATTTCAAAGGATTTTCAAGATGACCTGAACATGATTGAAAAACTGGAATCAGTTCTTCAAGAAAAGAAAATAAAAATAGACAAATTTATTAGAGTAGCATGTCCCGCTAACGGTACCATCCTTCTTGGTTCCAGACTGGACTGTTGGGTCAATTTATTTTTCAACGGACTAAAATTAATACCAAGCATCTCCGGCAGTGTGGGCCTTTCATTAATCTCAGATTTCACCAAAGCCCTTGTGCATGAGAGAACTCAAGCGGAGACTCTACCTGGATTAGCCGCTATGATTCCTGAATCACCAATATTGAGATTGCTGAACCTTCCTGACAAGAAGCTCAATCAGCAGCTCTTCACGATCACAGGAGATGCCAGCACAAGAAACATTTTTAAAATGATCCGCAACTTTTTTGTGGATATTTACTTTTCAGAGGCGAATGATTTGGTCGTGCAATGTTCTTCCACCACTAAAGGAACCCTACGCCTGAAAAGCTCTCAATTCTGGCTACATGATGGAGAGGTTAGCCATTTTGAATATTTTAGGAATCAATCCAGCTGTAAAGCTATCATTGGAGCTCTTGAAAATGATTCTGAAAATCACGGATTCAAATCTCTTGAAATCAATTCAAAGATTGATCTGCCCACTTCTGTAACAAGGACTTCTAAAAAATCAAATCGCCCTGCGGTTGTTCTCTTGCCCGGATTATTGTCAAGTAATTTAAGAATTAATGGTCAAAGTATCTGGCGAGATCCAGTCAGCATCGGCAAAGGAAAAATACTGCAACTTGGCCTCGACAAAAATGTCGAGGTAGATGGTGCCCAAGCTATGTACTACTACGATATAATTCAATTTTTAATATCAAAACAATACCATGTCTTTACGTATGCTTATGATTGGAGAAATGACATTTTGGACGAAGCTTATAAATTCAACAAATACATTCACAGCGTCAACAATAATCACCCACAATGTCATATAATTGCCCATTCTACAGGGGGTCTTCTGCTCGCCGCCTCGATGAGTATCCACCCACCTTCACAAAAACATGTTCTCAGCTCCAAAAAAAATAAGGCGATCTTCATGGGTACGGCATTCAAAGGCATGTATTCTACTTTTCAAATTCTGAACTGCAAAGACACAATTACAAGTGAAATTTGCCAGAAGGATATTTACAATCAAAGTGAGCAAATTTCAGATCTGTTCAGTAGTTTTCCGGGAATTATTCAATTACTACCTGAAGATGCTATCAACCGAATAGACAAAAATATTTGGAATTCAGGATTAAATGTAAACCCTCCAGCTAAAAATTTAATAAAGCTAAATCATAACTTATATAGTGAACTAAAAAAAATCGATTGGACCCAAAAGAATTTATTTTATATAGCCGGAAGTGCTAAGCAAACATTATCCGGAATGATCTTAGAAAATAAAAAAGTCATTCTAAAAATAAACTCCAATGGAGACGGACGCTCATTATGGGAAAATATCCCTTTAGAAATGATTAGAGATGACAGAGCTTACTTCTGTTTCTCATCACATATGATGATCCCGAGTGACCATAAAATTTTTGAGGCTGTTTCGGAAATTCTAGTCAATGGTAAAACCAACAAACTGAGCACCACAGCTTTCAATTCAGGCACAACAAGAACTACCGAACTTCAAAAAATCGATGCAACAGAAAGGATAATTGCTTACCCTGAAGATGAATACAACTCAAGAGTTAAAGATGCAGGGCTATCAGCCAGAATGGAAAATCCACTACAAAAGATAAACATCACACTTACACATGGAAATTTAATTCATGCAAGGCATCCGGTGATGGTAGGCCATTTTAAGGGCGACAGCATATTGCAAGCTGAAAAAGTACTTGACGGACAACTCAATGGACAATTAACCCAATACTATTCAATCGGTAATTATGCAGAAGAGGTAGGAGAAAGTATAATATTATTCAACAATCAATCCAGTCTCTTAGGTGGATTGGTTATAGGCTTAGGAAATTTTGGAACACTGAATGAATTTACCTTAAGGGAGAGCATCCATTTTGCCCTTATAGAGTACTGTTTTAAAAGCAGAGAAAAATTTAATGCTACAACCTGCAAACTGAGTACAGTAATGATCTGTACTGGATATGGTGGATTGAGTATACAATCATTTTTACGTGCTCTATTTACTGCAGTGACTGATGTAAATACTAAAATTCAAGAGCAAAATCAACAATCCGGCATTCACCATCTTCCAAGTATAAATGAAATAGAAATCATCGAAATTCACCGGCACAAGGTCATCCAAGCCGGCAGACTAATACACAAAATCAGGTATGAAAAATCTTTCCAACACCTAGATTATAATAATCAAATTAAAAAAGTGAGCGGCGCTCGAAATGAAGTACCCAATGAATTTAATCCAGATTGGTGGCATCGCATCAAAATATCTCAGCAAAACCAGTTGCAGGAAAAAAATCTTGGCAATATTGCACCTTTGGTATTCACTTCAATCACGGACAAATCCTATGCAGAAGAAAAAGTCATACCAGCAGATCTTGACATAGTTGAATCTTTAATAAAGATAACTGCCATAGAAAACTACTTTGACCAAAAACTATGCAGTACACTTTTTCAATTGTTGATTCCTACCGATTTTAAAACGTATTTATCGGATGAGAGAAATTTAATCCTTATCGTAGACAAATACTCGGCAAGAATCCCTTGGGAATTACTGATAAAGCCATCGAGAGAAGAAATTCTTCCAATAATCTATAATTCAGGAATGTTACGTCAATTGACTACCTCAAACTATAAGACGCAGATCAAGTATGAAGAAGGTAATTACGCATTGATTATAGCTGATCCCGACACGAATGGAAAATACCAATCATTAGATCATTCATACAGTGAGGCCGAATCCATCATGCAGCTTCTCGGTCAAAATGATTATACCATAACGAAATTAATCCATAAAAAACACGATGAAATCCTTCCTGAAATTATAAGTGGCTCATACCAAATATTGCACATTGCAGCACATGGAATTTATTCTGAAGAAAAAACAGGTAAAACCGGTATCATCATCGGTCAAAATGAAATCCTAACTACAGCTGTGATCAGCCAGATGAAACAAGTACCTCAACTTGTTTTTATTAATTGTTGTGAGCTCGGTAAAATTTATGCCGAGGAGGAAATCCAGCTCCAAGCCAAATATGAGGTCGCAGCAAGCTTAGGTTGCCATTTTATCAATATGGGAGCTAAGGGTGTGATCGTAGCAGGCTGGGAGGTTAATGACAATGCTTCGTCAAGTTTTTCACAAGAATTTTATCAATCATTCATTTCGGGCAACACGTTCGGAGACGCAGTAAAACAAGCTCGCAGGGTTTGCTACGATAGGCATCCCACTACAAATACCTGGGGAGCATATCAATGTTATGGTGATCCTTATTTCGCATTGAAAACTAAACAGAATCCAAGCCATAAAAAGGTTTTAATTCTTGATGTAGATGAAGCAGTTTCATACGTTTTGTCACTCACCGGTAATATCAGATCCGGAAAAATGATTTCTGATTCATTCAAGCTCCAAATCAAAGAAGATCTGACGCAAATTCCTGAATTTCTACAAAATCACCCGAGAGTACTTGAACTGATTGCCGAATTGTATAGCTCTATAGGTGATCTGGAAAATTGCCTTCGTGCTTATGAACAAGTATTTTTAAGTGAGGATGCCGATTACAGTTTAAAAAGTGTAGAGAAGTATTATTTGTTGAGCATTGAGCATCTGGAAAATCAAAAGCCGTATAAAAATAAAAAAGAATTTATCCAAGCATGCAGACCATTTTTGGATAAGCTGATTGGATTGGCGAAAGAGGCAAACACGGTCAACAGACAATGCCTGATATCGGGAATATATAAACGAATGTTCATTTATAGACCAAGCCGGGATTTGCTAGAACTGGTGAAGAAACATTATTATGGAGCCTTTATGCTAATGTTCAAAAAAACTGGAGAAGTAAATTATTATCCATATTTCAATTATCTGATTACGGTTGTTTTTCTTGATCAAAAATTACCTGAAGATACAGGCATGATGTCAAAAAAAGCTCTTGCTTACAGTATGAAAGAGCAAGATGAATCATCAAATTTGTGGAGTAAAATTGTTAGCTCTTTCCCTCTTGAAATTGAATTACTTCTTTCCACGAAGCAATCATCTATTCAAAAACTGAAGGTAAAGTTATTAGAGAATTTCATATCGGCCTGGAAAACATCCGGTACATTTTATGAGAAATCTTCCCATCTCAACCATTTGGAATATTTGATTATAGCTTCCAATCATTTAATCCATCAAGGTATCCAGGTCAAACAAAAAATAGAAGCTCTTCAATGGGTGTTGGAAAAAATCAAACAATTAGACTAGACCTAAATTTTGCAGGTTAGATGATATAGTTCCGAATATTTTTAGTTAACACCTGATTCAAAGACAAATACTGTTTTTAAGAATTTTTGTAGATCAACAAAAATCCTGGCAATATGCAGACTGAAAGATGGGATGGAGTAATTTTGCATCTAAATCAACTCAATATGTTACAGCTTCAGAATTATGCAAAAGGTCAATGGGTATCAGGGATTGGTGAAGGCCAGAAATTGTTCGATGCTGTCGACGGGAGCATCGTCGGAATCGCGGGAAGCGAAGGACTAGATCTTTCAGGAATGTTTGATTTCGCGAGAAGCGTTGGCGGTCCTGCGCTTCGCGAGATGACGTTTCAAGAGCGCGGATTGATGATGAAAGCACTGGCTCTCAAACTTACGGAAATAAAAGAAAAATATTATCCAATATCCTATCGGACTGGAGCTACAAAATCAGATAGTTGGATTGATATCGACGGTGGTATAGGTACTTTGTTTGCCTATGCGAGCTTAAGACGCAAGTTTCCCGATCAAAGTTTTTTTGTGGATGGTGAGCTGGCCGGATTGAGCAAATCGGGAAATTTCGCCGGTCACCATATTATGGTACCAAAAGAAGGAGTGGCCATACATATCAATGCTTTCAATTTTCCGATATGGGGAATGCTTGAAAAAATATCTGTAAATCTCCTCGCAGGAATGCCCGCCATTGTAAAGCCTGCCACCATTACTAGCTTTCTTACTGAAGCTATGGTAAGAGATATTGTGGCTTCTGGTATTCTACCGGAAGGTTCGCTCCAGCTTATCTGTGGCTCAGCACACAATATTTTGGATCATGTGGAATCACAGGATGTGGTGACGTTCACTGGATCAGCATCCACAGGAAGAAAGCTCAAATCGCATCCCAGAATTTTGGCTGAAGCTGTTCCATTTAACATGGAGGCAGACTCATTGAATTGCTGTATATTGGGTGAGGATGTCCAGCAAGCCAGTCCGGATTTTGATGTTTTTATCAAAGAGGTACATCGTGAAATGACTGCCAAATGCGGCCAAAAGTGCACCGCAATCAGAAGAATAATCGTACCTGAGCAAATGGTTGGGCCGGTACACGCTGCACTTGAGAAACGATTGGATCAGACGCCGATAGGCAATCCAGTTCAGGCAGAAGTCAGGATGGGCGCATTGGCAGGAAAAACACAACTCAAAGAGGTAATGGACCAATTGGAAAAATTAAAACGAGGATCGTCCGTGATATATGATAAGGGAGCAAATACTCCAATTTTGGGAGCAGAACATTCAAAAGGTGCCTTCATGTCTCCCGTATTGCTGCTCAATGAAAAACCACATATCCATTTGGAGTCTCATGAAATTGAAGCTTTCGGTCCTGTGAGTACCATTATGCCATATAGTGATATTCATGACGCCGTGAAGATTTCAAAACTTGGGAAAGGATCCCTTGTAAGCTCTGTGATTACATCAGATCCGCAAATTGCCAAACGGTATGTTCTCGGAGCAGCAGCATATCACGGTAGAATCCTTGTATTAAATGCCAGCTATGCTAAAGAAAGTACCGGGCATGGTTCGCCTATGCCATTACTTGTACATGGAGGTCCGGGGCGAGCTGGTGGAGGCGAAGAAATGGGAGGTCTGCGAGGTGTAAAACACTATATGCAACGTACTGCGATTCAGGGATCTCCATCCATGTTGTCAGAGATCACTCAGGTGTACCAAGCAGGTGCAAAAACGAGTGAATATGACAAGCACCTCTTTCAGATGTATTTTGACGAATTGAATATTGGAGATTCCATGCTCACTGCAAAGCACACGGTAACTGAAGCGGACATTGTCAATTTTGCAAACATCAGCGGTGATCATTTTTATGCTCACACGGATGTGACCAGTTTAGACGGAACCATTTTTACTGGCAGGGTTGCTCACGGATATTATATATTGTCTAAGGCAGCGGGGCTATTTGTCGATGCCAGAAAAGGTCCTGTTTTGCTCAATTACGGCTTGGACGAATGCCGATTCACAAAACCGGTTTACCCGGGCATGACCATAGGAGTAAGATTGACGGTCAAAGAGAAAACCGCGCAGGAAAAGAAAAACGATGATGACATCCCAAAAGGAATTGTAAGATGGTTGGTTGAGGTAAGCGACGAAGCCGGAGAAATGGTGGCTTTAGCAACTATCCTGACTATGGTGAAACGCAAGGCAATTTGAATTCTGCACTTTAAGTGAGTGGAAGAAAAGGCCTTTAAGTCGTTCATTTTCACAATTGTGCCAAAATTGGGCTCTTTTTCAATGAGTTATAAAATTTTTTTCTAAAATAATTTGGAAAATGTGATCCCTCTGAATTACATTTGCGTCCGCTTTTGAAAAAGCTATCGTTCAATCAAAAAATTAAATCGTGAATACATTAAGTTACAAAACCGTACATGCGCGCAAAGAGGATATAGTGCGCAAATGGTATGTAGTCGATGCAGAAGGTGAGGTTGTAGGTCGTATGAGTTCGAAGATTGCTCATATACTGAGAGGAAAGCATAAAGTGAGCTACACCCCTCATGTGGATTGTGGGGACTACGTGATCGTCATCAATGCTGACAAGGTTAGATTTACAGGCAAAAAAATGACTGATAAGATTTACTCTACTTATAGTGGATATCCTGGCGGTCAAAAATTGGCTACTCCTAGAGAAGTCATGCAGAAATTTCCTACAAGAGTCGTAGAAAATGCGATCAAGAAGATGTTACCGAAGAATAAATTGGGTGACGCCATGTACAGAAAATTATTCGTTTACGCAGGACCTGAGCATCAACATGCTGCTCAAAAACCTGAAACCATCAAATTTTAAATCGATCTATGGAAATCATTAATGCAGTCGGAAGACGTAAAGCAGCGATCGCCAGAGTTTATCTCAAGAAAGCCAGCGGAGCTGTAGAGATCAAAATAAACGGAAGGACTCTTGACGAATACTTCCCGATCAAAGACATCGCTCAGAAAGTATTGGATCCGATCCAAACCGCTAAAGAGGTGGATTCTACTGTAGATTACAGTATTCACGCTACACTCAATGGAGGTGGACTAAAAGGACAGGCTGAAGCATTGCGAATGGCTATTTCAAGAGCACTTTGCAAAGTCAATATTGATAACCGCAAGCCATTGAAAGACAAGAAATTCCTTACCAGAGATGCCAGAGAGGTGGAGCGGAAAAAATTCGGTTTGCGCAAAGCGAGAAGAAGTTCTCAGTTCAGCAAGCGTTAATCCGGTACATTATTTTATTCATTGTATTATCAAATTTGAAAAATGGAAAAACCTACATATAATCAAATGTTGGAAGCGGGTGTACACTTTGGTCATCTGCGCAAAAAGTGGAATCCCAAAATGCGTCCTTACATTTTTAAGGAGCATAAAGGTGTACATCTTATCGACCTAAACAGGACTTCAGACTGTGTAGAAAAAGCTGCTCTTGCGATGAAGCAAATAGCAAAGTCCGGTAAGAAAATCATGTTTGTTGCTACAAAGAAACAAGCTCGAGACATTGTTTCGCAAGCAGCAACCAGTGTAAATATGCCTTATGTCGTAGATAGGTGGTTGGGAGGAATGATGACCAACTTTTCTACGATCCGAAAGTCTGTCAAAAAGTTGAACAATATTGACAGAATGTTGACTGATGCCAACATTACCAATATCACGAAGAAAGAAAGATTGACGCTTACTCGTGAGCGCAACAAAATGGAGCGTGTACTCGGTGGTGTGGCTAATTTGAACAGATTGCCGGCAGCAGTTTTTATCGTAGATATCCTTCATGAACATCTCGCTCTTGAGGAAGCCCAAAAGCTAGGAATTCGCACCTTTGCTATGGTAGATACTAACTCTGATCCTAACAAAGTGGATTTTCCTATCCCTGCTAATGATGACTCTTCCAAATCCATTGCTTTGATTACAAAGTACATGACTGAAGCAATCAAATCCGGACTTTCAGAGAAGAGTGAAGAAATGGCTAACAAAGAAGCAGAGCAAGCTTAAACAAATTATTTTACACTGATCTAAAACTAATAAAATGAGTTACGTAATTTCTGCAAGTGATGTAAAAAATCTGCGCGATGCTACAGGCGCAGGTATGATGGACTGCAAAGCAGCTCTAGCCGAAGCAGAAGGCGACTTTGAAAAAGCAATAGAAGTATTGCGCAAAAAAGGACAAAAACTCTCTGTGAAAAGAGCAGAGCGCGATGCCAAAGAAGGTGTAGTAATCGCTATGGTAAGTGATGACAAAACCAAAGGTATTGTCGTGAAGTTGGCCTCAGAGACAGACTTTGTTTCAAAAAATGAAGACTTTATCAATACTACAAAAAAAATTGCTTCAATTGCACTAAATCATTTTCCGGCAAATTTAGAAGCACTACTTAATTTATCTTACGAAGGGAATACAAGCATAGGAGAAAAAGTTACTGATCTTGTAGCTGCCATCGGTGAGAAAATTGAGTTGACCAATTACGAGCGAATTGAAGCGCCGCAAGTAGAATACTACATCCATATGGGCAATAAAGCTGGAGTTCTGGTTGGCTTGAATAAATCAGGAGATCAATTTTCCAGCGCAGGAAAAGACGTTGCCATGCAGGTAGCTGCTATGAAACCCGTAGCTTTGGATAAATCCGATGTTGATGCTCATACTATTGAAAAAGAAATTGAGATTGGAAAAGAACAAGCAAGAGCTGAAGGAAAACCTGAAGCAATGCTTGAAAAAATCGCTTTAGGAAAATTGGAAAAATTCTACAAAGAATCTACTTTGCTGAATCAACAATTTGTGAAAGATGGCGGACAAACCATCTCAAGCTATTTGAAATCAGTGGACAAGGATTTGTCAGTTATCGGTTTCAAACATGTTATGCTTGGTTAAGAAACGTAGAGATCACGCTGTTTTGTTTAAACAGAGATTAATTTTTTATATCAGAAAGTAAAAAAGGGCTAAATTAATTTAGCCCTTTTTTACTTTGTATTTTACTTCCCTTAAGCAGTCAATTCTTTGATGAGAGTACAGACTCTTTTATCGCATTCTTATTTTAGCCAAATTTTGTAGCTAAAATTCTATGCCGAATCAAATGATTTACAAACTCAAAGAAACAACAGTTTAAAATTGCACATCTCCTTTTAAAGTAACCCTTTCACCAGTTCCTGCAAGAACAGCAGAAAGGTCAAAATTATAGAGCTTTGAACCTTTATCCACAACTTTTATGGTACCTGAATCCAATTCTACAATATTTTGGGATGTCGGGCTAATAACCTGAGTCAGATAATTCCCGCTAAATTCTTGAAAATCAGCTAAGAAGAAGTCAGTAATAGGATAAGTCCCATTAAGTTTGGTACCTGAAGGTAAGTTGATATTGAGACTAAAAGTAGTTTGTTTATTACAATCGCTACTCACAGTTGAAATACTCATGTTGTATTCATCTTCACCAGCTTCTGATGTTAGTATTAATTGTGCTATCGAAAGCTTAGTTGAAGTCCCATTTAACGTAATACTTTGAGACAATACAGGAAAATTAGAACAGGCTTGACTGGAATCGTTATCCTTACTGCAACTCAGCGTTATTGAGATGAGCAGGACAAGTCCAGATAAAAAATGAATTTGTTTCATATGTTGATTTAATTTGATTACAAATAAAGGTTGCGCTTGACTATAGCGAAATGGGGGAACAAATATAAATAAAATTCTTAATATATTAAATAATATTATAATATATTATTTAATTCTCAACTTTATACAGCCCGAAAACCAATCTATTGTGCACCATCAAAAACTTCCGGCACTAAACTTAAATAAAGTGTTGGTATTATTAGCTTCTCATTCAGACATAAAATGTCCAAACATGTCCATTAACACCCCCACAAAAGAAACACTTACCCCAAAAATGAACAATGCCAAAGTCTTACGGTAATACTGCTCCGAATTGTCCTTGGGATAATCTAAAGAAAGCATTCTATACAAAGTGTAAATCAAACTCAAAATACCCAATAAGATACACAGCCCAATAAAATAGGACATAGTCTCGCTAGTCTCACTTTCAGTTTTCACAAAAGTGGAAGAAAAATTGAGTAAAAATCCCAGGATTATGCCGGTGGCAGTAACCATTGGTTGTCTAAATGAAGGTATCTTGTCTTCCATCTTAGAGTAGTGCTATAATTTTGTCCGCTTCTCTGATCCCACTCAGGTAAGCTCCATGTACAGTCGAGAAATAATCTACTTCTGTATGCTCTCCAGCAAAAAAAAGCTTGTCATCAACTTCTTCAGCCATATCCTCAAAATAACTCATTTTCGTTTCCACCGCAGTGTATGAATATGAGCCGCAGGCATTTGGATTGCCTGACCATTTGGTGCGCAACATTTGAGTCGGATCAGGTACTGCACTACCATACATATCGCGAAGATGAGTCATAATCTGTGAGGTCACCTCCTGATCCGTCATCTTCTCGGTCAAGCGGCCATATTCAGCATAAGCAAAGGTCATCAATGCATGTGAACCGGGATGGAACTTGTTCACGTTGACAAAATAATTGAATTTGTCCCTCACATCCGGTGTATAAGAAATGTATTGAACATCGTCCCAAAAAGTGCGTTCCCATGTGAGCAAGAACTTATTGACGCAATTCATACCAATCTTATCTATTGCCGTTTGCTTGACAGAAGAAAGAGAGGGATTAAACTCTATCGATTTTGATTTGAGAACGCCCAAGGGAACCGTTACGATCACAAAATCAGCCTCGGATATTGCTGAATTGTGCGTTACCTTAATTTTCCCATTGTTGTAATCAATTTTGGACACTCTTTGATTCAGTCTGAGGTCGATGTCCTTTGCCAAGTAAAGAGCAATTCTATCATAACCATTTGTAGAGATTTTTTCTACACCTCCAAACACTTCTCCTTCATCATATAATAATGACGATAATTTATCGAGATCACCAGTATCAAATGTCAGATAAGTGCTCAAGAAAAATTTCCACAATCTGTCTTGATATCGAGCCGGATAAATATTTTGAAATACAGCTTCAAAACTTTGATTTGTGTTTCCGCTTTTTACCAAATCTTCCAACATTTGATAATACTCTTCTTCCACATCATCATACTCCGAGGCATTTCTTTTTAACCCGCCTAGATCAAAGCTTATCCTACTTTCATCTATGGTCTCAAAAGTGGTCATCCCTGACTGCTGTGCTAGGTTGGTGATGGGATTGCCATTGATGCCATGTATCCAGCTTGCCCCCTCGTCAAATGCTATACCAAGGCTTCTATCAGTTCTTAATCTTCCTCCAACTTTATCCTGTGATTCTAAGACAGTGACGTTTACTCCTCTTTCCTTTAACTTTTTGGCAGCAGCCAAACCCGAAATTCCTGCTCCGATAACAATTACTGTTTTGTCTGTGACAATCAAATCTTCACTGCTTTTGCAAGCATTCAATAAGAGGGATGGTGCGAAAAAGATTGCGGGTAATCCAGTGACATTCTTCTTTAAAAACTTCCTTCTTTTCATAAACAACGGCAAATAAATATTCCAATTTTAGGGCACAAATGTAGATATATAAATGAACTTCTCAGGAAGGTCCTGAGCAAATAGATTTTTGATTGGGCTCACTATAATGCACAATATAAAATTAATTTATTGCCAAATTTTTTCATGCCTATCAGTCATTCTCTGAAAAAAATAGTACAGCAAGCACCTCAGTATAATTGTCCTGCGTAGATTAAAATAAAATATTTTGATGCATGGATGTTTGGCTTACTTAAAATGTCTCCAAGATCCATAATTTATCTACTACAAAAAATAACTTGTCAAGAGGACAGGATAACCTCCAGACTTCTCGCCTCCCGTGCGGTTTCAATTCTAGTTTGTGCGAGTCCAAATAGATCCAATTTAGACATTAGGCGCTTGGAACGACCTATTGAATCTTGTGTTTTCATATTGTGTATTGAATTTGGTCTCCAAGGAATTGGTCTTTTAAGGAATGATTCAAGTTCTTTGGTGTGGTCTGACAAAATAATTTTTAAAAATATTTTTTCCTTGAATCGCCCTGCCTGCTTGAAGTCGCTTGTCGTATTCTATAGCAGAAAACTTGTATGGGCACATTGCCGTCTGTTTTATATGTAGATTTGCAGACAGGACAATAATGTCATTCCCATCTATTTACCAATTATGGCTTTCATCTACAAACGCATTTTACTAAAACTAAGTGGCGAGTCACTGATGGGTACTCAACAGTTTGGTATTGATCCGACTATGCTTAGATATTATGCGGACCAGATTCATTCTTTGTCTTCAGAGGGTGTTCAAATCGCAGTAGTCATTGGAGGGGGCAACATATTCAGAGGACTGGATGATCACAACAGTGGTGTGGAGAGGGTTCAGGGAGACTACATGGGCATGTTGGCTACTTGTATCAACGGCATGGCTTTACAAAGCGCTCTTGAGTCAAAAGGAGTCTATACAAGGCTAATTTCTGCTATTGAGATGAGACAAATTGCTGAACCTTATATCAGGAGGAGGTGTATCCGACACCTAGAAAAAAACCGAGTGGTCATTTTCTCAGCAGGAACCGGAAATCCATATTTCACCACTGACTCAGCTGCTTCACTACGTGCCAGCGAGATTGGTGCAGAAGTGATTTTGAAAGGGACAAGAGTGAACGGAATTTATTCTGCAGATCCGGAAAAAAATAAGGATGCCATTCTCTATGACAAGCTCAGTTTTGATGATGTCATCCGAAAGAATTTGAAAGTGATGGATATGACGGCATTTACCATGTGTCAAGAAAACAATATGCCGATTGTAGTATTTGACGTCAACCAACCAGACAATTTGTTGCGTCTGATGAAAGGCGAAAAGATTGGTACATTAGTGAGCAACTAAACAGAAAATCTCAGGTTTTTTTCCATTTTATATTGCATCCGGCACTAGGATATTGTATTTCCGAGATTTGTTTCCTTTCCAAGAGTTGATTCAGGGCCAAACGCAAATCCTTTCCGTCAACCGGAATGTCGTTACCCGGACGAGATGAATCCAATCTGCCTCGATACACCAATTTGTGGTCACTATCAAAAACGTATATATCAGGAGTACAAGCTGCTTGGTATGCTTTAGCAACTTCCTGTGTCTCATCGAACAGATAAGGAAACGGGAGTTGGTAGTGCGCAGTAAATTCAATCATTTTTTCCGGAGAATCTGCCGGATATGACTCAATATCATTTGAATTGATTCCAATAAATGCTACGCCCTTTTTCTGAAATTCATGCGCTATTTGAACGATTTCTTCAATGACATGAATTACGTAAGGGCAATGGTTGCAAATAAACATCACTACCACTGGCACTTTTTGCACACATTCCGGAAAATCTAAAACATTATTGTCTTCCATTGGAAAGGGCAGATGAAAAGTTGGGGCCGTCGTGCCCAGAGCAAGCATATTAGAATCCGTCAGGGACATAATCGTGAAAATAAGCTTGGTTTACAGAAATAATGTAATGTTCTATCAATGGAATTCTTCTCACCGATTCGCAACCTTGGAAACCATGTAACATTTCAGGTTTATAGGAATCTATCAGTTGAGCCCAATATTTTATCGCTAAAGGTAAATAAGACCAGTGCCATTTCTCTTCATTAAAGCCATGTTCCCGTGTGTGAATACCTTTGGGTAAATAAGTTTGACTAAATCCGAACTTTGCAGCGTTCTTGATCAGCCAGAAGTAAACGTTTTTTCCTTCATCAGTTTCAAAATATTCCGACTCTACGGAATTGATATCTATATCGGTACCCCAGTGATGCCTGGAAAAACCTGGAGGCGCAGTGTATTCCAGAATTTTGTATGCCCGATCTATGGGATCTGGATGGCTCCTCGTAAGTTTGAGATCCTCGACTTTGGTCCGTCCATACCATTTGTTCTCCCATAGTTCCTTTTGCTTATCAAAATTGCGTGTAGCGGATACGATAGTCAGGATGATACTATCTTTTTCTGCAGCTTCAGCCATCATAGCGAAAGCTTTGTAAGCTTCTTCCTGCATATATCTCCGCTCAATCGAATATTTTGAATCTATGGCTACGAATCCCTCTTCTGTGGCTGGATCAAAACGCCCTGTAATGATTTGGTGATCTACCTCTTTTTGCATAATCAATAATTCAAATCCGGAACTTGGTATGCACAGCCCGACTAGCAATATTAATGCAGTAATCCATCGTCCGATCCGATTCATTCACGATACTATTTATCAACAATCGCAGTTCACTACTGCGGATGCCTGTTGTACTCCTCGAGTTTTTGTTGTCTCTCACGCTCTTGCATTTTGATCATGTCTTCGTAGCTTCTGTTTTGGAAAGCTTTGGTATTGCCAGGATTAGAATTGATCAAATAATAGATATTCGTGAGCCACTTGCTGGTGTCAGGTTCCTGAGAAGGGCTGGTCACATATTCTTCAATAATTGGAGCATCCAATTGTAAGTTCAGGTTTCGAACAATGTAGTCCAGCTTAACGTGAGCATTGCGAAGTGTACTATAGAATCCGTAATGGGCGAGTTTAATACACTGTGTCCCACCTACCTTTTCACATTCGAATCCCGGTCTAACTTTTATTTTATTGGGTACAGGAAGAGCTGCCATGATATAGACATAATTGTTCTCGCCATCCCAATCATAGGTCAATCCAACCGGAGGTCCAGTTGGCGTAATGTTCAAGCTATCCAGATAAGCATAAATTTTTGGGTAAACTCGTGCATAAAAAGAAGGTATTTTACTGTTGACTATAGGTTCACGTATTCCAACGTAGTATTTCTCATCATAAGCTTCCCTGCTCATTCCAAACTGAGTTTTGATCAATCCCTCCATATAATCTTTCATACCTGCAAGATCTCTGTCAAATCTCTTTTCCAGTTGTTTGTCCAGACTTTTATAGAAATATCTCTTATAAAAAGGTATTGGCTTAGCTAGTCTTGCCCGAAATGTCACATAAACTGAAGCATTGTTTTCAGGCAAAATGCTCCAACTGCAAAGCAAATCAGAAGGCAGTCTGTTTGAGCTTATTTTAGCGGTAATCAAAGAGTCCTTCAAAGATTCCTGGATAATTGTGGTTCCTTCACCTATAACCGGGCCCTTAAAATTAAAACTTGCGCCAACATTGACATCTCGACCTCCAGGAGTAAAACTCATAGCCGGATCCTCTTTTTGCCAACTATACCATTTTGGCCAATCGTTGACACCATTGAGGATAATATATGCGAGTGCATAGTTTCCTGATACTTTAATCTCTTTTTCAGTTTTGTATGTTGAGGGAGAAGATAAATTGAGTATGATAAATCCCATCAATCCTGCCAGGACTACACTTGCGATGATAATATATTTTTTCATTTCTTGGAGATCAATTGTTGATAAACGAGTCTACTAGGTATTTAGTTTGATTTCATCATCAGGGCCATCAAAAAAGCTAAACTGGATCATCGGCAAATCATTATCTTCTACAATTTTTATCCATTTGTGGTACTTTCGATACCATTTCCATTTATAATTGAAGATGCCTTTTGTGAGATAGGCATATATGAAAGGATGTACTTTCAGGATCAAGCTTTTAGGTGGTCTTGTATTCAGAATGAAGTCCAGATCTCGCTCTATCTGATCGAGAATGAGAATACTTGGATTTATTTTCCCAGTACCAGCACAAGAAGGGCAGGTCTCGGCAGTATTGATCTTCATCTCAGGTTTTTCGCGTTGCCTGGTGATTTGCATGAGACCAAATTTACTGAGAGGAAGTATGGTATGTTGGGATCTATCGGCTTCCATAAACTCCCTCATTTTGTTGTAGAGAGTGGCCTTGCTGTCATTGTTCTTCATATCGATGAAATCAATGATAATTAATCCACCAATGTCTCTAAGCCTCAGCTGTCTGGCGATTTCAGCTGCAGCTTCAGTGTTGACCTGGAGGGCAGCGGTTTCCTGATCGAGGCGCTGACTTTTGGGTCCTGAATTGACATCTATGACATGCATGGCTTCGGTATGCTCCAAAACGATATAAGCACCGCTGGGCAAAGTGGATGTTTGGCCGAATGAGGACTTGATTTGTTTTTTTATCCCATAGGCATCAAAAATGGGTCTTGGTCCTTTGTAGTATTGAAGAATCCCTGATTTTTCCGGCATATTAGCTTCCAAATAGTGCGAGATGCTGTCGTGCATATCTTTGTCATTCACTACTATTCTGGAAAAGCTTTTATTAAGAAGGTCGCGAATAAGACTGCTCGTTTTGTCGAGTTCGCTCAGGAGCTTTACAGGAGGTTTTGCTTTGAACAATTGCTCATGGATGGTCTTCCATTTTTCAACCAAAGCATTCACTTCTTCATGCAGTTCAGCAACTTTTTTTCCTTCTGCAGCTGTACGGACAACAACACCAAAATTCTTAGGTCTGATGCTTTCAATCAGGTGGAAAAGTCGGTTTCGTTCTTCGGTATTTGCAATTTTCTTGGAGATGGCAATACTGTTCATGAAAGGGGTCAAGACCAGGTATCTACCTGGAATTGTGATTTCACAGCTGAGCCTGTGACCTTTCGTGGAAATTGGTTCTTTTAAAATCTGGACCAATGCTGTATTTCTTTTGTCTACGACTTGGGCTACTTTCCCATTCTTGTTAATCTCCGGTTGGAGTTCAAATTGATCCAGCATGGGGCTGGAATAAGACCCATTAGTGACTAATGAGGTATAATGCAATACTGAACTCATCTGGGGGCCCATGTCTGTATAATGCAGGAATGATTCTTTTTTGTGCCCAATATCCACAAAAGCAGCATTGAGTCCGGGCATCAGTTTTCTGATTTGGCCCAGAAATATATCACCTACATTGAACTGCGTGTTAGATTTCTGCTTGTGCAATTCGACAAGCATTTTATCTTCGAGAAGGGCTATTTCTACGACAGAATTATAAACGGAAATGATTAGTTCTTTTTCCATGCACCTGGCTTTCTTGCGGGCCTGAGGTGATTCTTTCAGTAAATAGGTGACAGAACAGAGGATTGAAATCCCAAGTTGATATTTCTTATCGGTTTTGGGTCAAGATCGATTGATATCGAAAAAGCAGCAATACCTTAGACAGCCAGACTTCATGAATCAGAAGAGAGGCAAGTCGGAATTGCCGCGGGATTACTTGGGAAGGCCATATACGGTAATATACTGTCCCAGCGCCTAAATCTGAAGAGGCACTTTCGTCCCGCAAATGATTTTATCTGTTCTTCTTTTTGTGCCTATTTTTTCTTAGGCGCTTTTTACGCTTGTGTGTAGCGATTTTGTGTCTTTTTCTTTTTTTACCGCAAGGCATAATTTTTATTTTTTAAAACAATTTATCAAATATGATTCTGCTTCAGAGGATCGATTTGTCATTTCCAACAAATCAACCATGAGGCAATTTACAATCGGGTCCTTTGGAAGTTTGCGCATCAGATTTTGCAACCTTTTTTCTGCCTTATCCCATTGTCCGGAGCGCAATGACAGCGACACCAGTATTTTTTGGACCGGATCGTAGTCCGGAAACTCAGTCTCTATAGACTTTAGCGCTGTCACGGCTATCATTGGATTCTTTTCAAAATCCTGCATAACAATCGCTGTTCGAAACGCCGGATTTTTAGAATTCAACTCCAGGCCATTTTTTGAACCGATCTCTGACAACAATGCCAAAGTATCTTGCCTGAGATCCGGCTTTGCAGACATAAAATACTGCAATCCGTATTCAGTGACTTTCTGCCAGTTCTGTTCATTGGCTTGGGTTGAAGCAATTCTTGCAGCGAAGAGAGCTGCTTCTACTTGCATCCCGTTTTTATTCAGCCAGTTAGAGACTTCCCAGCCACTTTCCTGCCAAACAGCCGTTCCCGCAGTGGATTCACTCCACAATTTTTCTAGTCTAATGAATTCAGCATTCTGAATTCGCGGCAGTTTATACTGCTCTATCTGTAACTCCGGCTTCTCAGTCTGAGAAACTTTTGGTACTTTGGGCTTAGCAGGATGATCAGGTTTCATGCGGAGAAAAACCGCGCTCAACATCAAGAAGATGAAGCAAATGGTAGCGAGTACCCAAGGCTTCATATTAATCCTCTATCTCATCATCGTAATCTGCTCCTTCCGGCTCCTTTCCCAACTTGACATGGTCCACAAACACCTTTGCAGGTTTGAAGGATGGGATAAAATGCTCCGGAATTTCTATTGCCACATTCTTTTTGATGTGACGACCGATTTTCTTAGCTCTTTTTTTAACGATAAATGAGCCAAACCCTCTGATATACACATTTTCTCCCTGGGCCAAGGAATTTTTAACTTCTTTAAAGAACATTTCCATAGAGACTAAAACGTCCACTTTTGGAACTCCAGATTTATCAGATATTAAAGACACTAAGTCTGCCTTTCTCATTCGCTTGATTTTTAACAAGTTATAAAAAGCTTCCCCAAAGAGAGGTGCAAATTTCGCAATTTTATCGAGTTTACAAAATTTTTTCAGCTTTTTTCTAGTAAAAAGTCATTATAACTTTTTCTATATCAAGCAGATAGGCAGCGGATCCGGGCACCATCGGCTTCCTTTTTGGCTTCCATTAATACTGCAAACTGTCCCAAAAGTGACAGAAAATTACTTCTAAAAACTGCCTCATGCACACACGTTAAGCTCAGTATTCTTGCACTAGAACCTTTTAAAGTAAGCTTTCTTGATCTGCTCGAATTCTTCCAGCACCCAAAACTGTCTATAACTCAGTCGTAGCCCATTTAAATCAATTCTTTAAAATTACGCCTTTTTGATTAAAACCCAGTGCGATATCTTTAAAAATCATAATCTAAAACCGCCATTTGTTGTAATTTGTATAAAAACAGAAAGATCATGGAGACTTATATTTCCCTTTTGCGGGGAATCAATGTCAGTGGAAAGCATTTGATCAAAATGGAAGATCTGAGAAATTTATTGACTCAAGCAGGACTTCTACAAATTAAGACATATATCCAAAGTGGAAATCTCGTCTATCAATCCTCAGAAAGAAACATAGAAAGTCTGAACGGAATTATTGAAAAAACAATTTTTAACAATTATAAATTTGAAGTTCCAGTCATCACCCTTAAATTGAACGATCTGGAAAAAGCCAGAGACGAAAATCCATTTTTAATCGACCCATTGAAATCAACATCGAAGATGCACATCAGCTTTCTAAAGCAATTACCTGAAACGGAAAATCAAACTAAACTCTTAGAAATCAAATCCCCACCAGATGAAATCATCATCAAGCAAAAAGTAATATACCTGTATTGCCCAGAAGGATATGGAAACACAAAATACTCCTCCAATACTCTTGATAAAATCCTTAAAGTCGTAAATACCAGCAGAAACTGGAAGACAACAAACGAGCTTATTCACTTGGCTACAGAATTGAAGAAAAAATAAACCATCATTAGTATTGCTTCAAATTAAACTGAGATAATAGGGGCAAATATATGGTAGGACCAATTCAAAAGTGGAAGAGATAGTTTAATATCATAACCACCGGAAAAATGCTTTTTACTAGTGTTCCGAATTGATTCAAACGCTTGTATACTCTCAGAAATAAAATCAATTTAAATATAAAACTATGTTTTGATAGTTGGATCAAATTCATCTGACAAGTGAATACAAACAGAATACAATCTACTTCAAGTAAAATATAGAAGATTACTGATCCATCATCGAAAGGCATTTCGCCATAAAAATTGGAATGTGGTAAGGTAAAGTTCACTTTTAGATAATATACACCCATTCATTTGAAACTAATACTAAATTATTCTTTTCTATCTCCGGAATTTGTCTAAGCTAGTTTTTAGAATACAATTAATACTATTCAGATAATCAAACACCTTGTCCATAATTTTTGGTCTTGAAGTTTAGCTCCAATTCACTTCCATCTATTTCTGCTGCGTCATCATCTTTGGCAGTCGAAATACACCATTTGAATTTACTGCCTCGAGTTGGTAAACATAATTTCCGTTTGGGATATTCAACTTACTCGGATTTACTTCAATTTGGTAATCTCCAGACTCTTTCCTTTCATTGAGTAAAGTTGAGACCTTCCTTCCATTTAGATCCCACAACTCCAATTTCACATGAGATGCTTGTTTCAATCGGAACGGAATCAGTGTTTTGGTCTGATAAGGATTAGGGAAATTTTGCTCTAACTCAAAAACTTTGAAAGTCTCTCTTTCGATATGCCCAATCCCTGTGGTTCCATTGCCCTGCACACTTACTTCAAGAATCGAGTGATACTCTCCTGTATTTGAATTCTCCTCAAGTGGGGCGAGCTGATACTCATGACCGTCTGCAAAAATATTGTCCTGAGCAAAACTCAAAGGATCGGCACCCTTGGGGTAAAGTGATGAATTACTTGAATATAATTCATTTTTTACTGAAAGTGGAAAGGTAAGCTGAGAAATTGTCGAATAGGATGAACTAACATAAACCTGAAAGTGAATGTGACATATACGGCCATTATACCACTAGGGAAATATTGTAATGAATTCCACTTCTCCATTGGCATCAGTAAATTGATATCCTCGCAGTTGAGTTCCATTTGGATTTCCAGGATTATTGCCGGTATTGTATCCAGAATAAACACCATTCTTATCGCAATGCCAGATATTTACTCTTAGGTTTCTCATTGGCTCACAATTATTCAGACCGAAAATTTTCAATTTTAGGTTCAATTTTACACCTTGTTCAGATTCTCTGACATCTTGCCGAAAGAAAGTTTGGTTTTCTGTCAAATCCAATGGAAATGGCCCTGCCGTTTCGCTTGAAATTAAGACACAAGCTTCCATTAATTCTTGTCGGTTTTTTGAAAATGCTGAAATTTTTTCTATAGGTAAGGCAAAGCCAATACCTGCTCCTTTTAAAAAGTCTATCCTTTTTATTTTTTTAAATTTATTGTGAAAAATCGAATTTATAGATTGCCTTTACTTCAAGCTTTTATTTCCAGCTGAATTTCAAAAAGGTAAGATATTCCAGAGGTTCAGTTTCTCTAATTCATTTCTCTCGCATCCTGTCCAAATATAGTTCAATTTTTTGAGTCCAAGCTATACATTTCATTGGACCTTAATACCTACTTGATATACAATGACTTAAGCTCTTTGCCTTAACATTTTATCCTGCTTTTCCTGAAGCAATACAATAAATGAGCTGATTCAGGAGCGAAAACAAGGCTAACTCAAACAGAAGAAAACAAAATAGTAAAACATGTTTTACTGAATATTTCATTTTAAAGTGCAAATGAAATTTTGCGTTTATCAAATTTGGTTTGCCTGGCTTATATCTACAACAGCTGATCCCAAAATAGAATAGTCTCCATTTGAAAGGAGAAAGCAATAAATTTTAAGAAATTTAACTTTCCTCAGGACATAATGCCTACCTCCCATTGGGATATTAACTACCTTCGTTGCCACATTTAAATAAAAAGATATGCTTCTATCCATGACAGGTTTTGGCAATGCCAAGGGACATTTCGGCGACAAAGAAATTGCTATAGAAATCCGCTGTCTCAACTCCAAAGTCAATGACTTCAGATTAAAAATGCCTACGTCCTATCGTCAGAAAGAACTGGAACTCAGGAAGATCCTGAATGAAAAAGTGATCCGCGGCAAGCTGGATGTCAACATTTATGCCGATCAAGATACAGAAGAAGAAGATTTCTCCATCAATGACAAGCTGTTCCGCAACTATGCCAGACAACTCAAAAGCCTGTCCGATGAAATCGATCTTAGCTCATCAGATATCCTGAATGCTATTTTGAAATTTCCCAACGTCATCGAATCTCAAGAAACCCTCATATCGGACGATGAATTCAAGTTCGTGGTAGGATTACTCCTTGAAGCCATAGAACAGCTCAATGATTTTCGCACGATTGAAGGCAGTATCATCAGTAAGGATATGGCGCTCCGGCTGTCACTTATCCTGGACCACCTCAAGCAAGTTGAACAGTATGAGTTAGAGCGAGACAGGCAGGTTAAAGACAAATTACGAAAAGCATTTGAACTCAATTTTAACAACGAGCAAATAGACAAGAATAGATTTGAACAGGAGCTCATTTTTTATCTGGAACGATTAGATTTTACGGAAGAGAAAGTAAGGCTCAAGCAACATTGTGACTACTTTCTTTCTGAACTCAGTCAAAATGAAAATTCCAAGTCCAAAAAACTAGGATTCATCAGCCAGGAAATAGGCCGTGAGATCAACACATTGGGTGCGAAAGCTCAACATAGTTTGATCCAAAAACACGTCGTTCTCATGAAGGATGAACTCGAAAAAATCAAAGAGCAACTGAATAATGCGCTTTAAACCATGCAAAGTCCATCTCCCAAAATCATCATCCTCACGGCACCTTCCGGATCAGGGAAAACCACACTGGCTCAATACCTGTTAGCCAAATACCCGGAACTGGATTTTTCGGTTTCCGCCACAACGCGCGCTCCCAGACAACATGAGGCCAATGGTATAAACTATTATTTCTACAATGAGAATGAATTTCAACAGCTGATCACCGAAGGTAAATTACTGGAATACCAGGAAGTGTATCCGGGCCAATTCTACGGTACACTGAATGCTGAGGTAGATCGGATCTGCTCAGCCGGCAAGACTGCTCTGTTTGACATAGACGTCAAGGGAGCTTATAATCTGGAACAATCTAATTTGCCAAACGTACTTTCAGTTTATATCAAGACTTCGAGCCTTGACGTGCTGAGACAGCGGTTAATTGCAAGAGGAACGGAATCTTCAGAAAGTATAGAAAAGAGGCTATTCAAAGCGAAAGAAGAACTTGAATATGCCAAGTATTTCGACTATGTGATCACCAACGACCGCTTGGAGCTCGCCCAAAAAATGATATCGGTGCTCGTAGAAGATTTTCTGGCACGCTAGATTTCCTCTTCTACATTTCAGTATTCATTCCTTGCGAAATACATAAATTGGCTTCATTTCATTGTAATTTTGCGGCCAATCAAATCTACAAACATGTCATTCAGGATAGAAAAGGACACCATGGGCACAGTACAGGTGCCTTCTGATGTATATTGGGGTGCACAAACGCAGCGCTCCATAGAAAACTTCAAAATCGCGAGGGATATCAATAAAATGCCCGCAGAAATTATCCAAGCTTTCGCCTACCTAAAAAAAGCAGCCGCCTTGACCAATAGAGACCTGGGAGTGCTAGCCCAGGACAAATGTGATCTGATCTGTAAAGTATGCGACGAAATATTGGCAGGAAGGCTTCAGGATCAATTTCCTTTGGTAGTCTGGCAAACCGGCTCAGGCACTCAATCCAATATGAATGTAAACGAAGTTGTGGCTTATAGAGCACATGTAATCCAAGGGGGCTCTCTGCTCGATGAGAAAAAAGCTATCCACCCCAATGATGACGTCAACAAGTCCCAGTCCTCCAATGATACTTTTCCTACCGCCATGCATATCGCGGCGTACAAAGTACTGATAGAAAATACCATTCCCGGATTGGAAACGCTGCGCAATACCCTACGCGTCAAAAGCAATGAATTCATGTCCATAGTCAAAATCGGACGCACCCATCTCATGGATGCGACTCCGCTTACCCTTGGACAAGAGCTATCGGGATATGTTGCCCAATTGGATCATGGTATCAAGGCTATTAAAAATTCTTTGTCACATCTGTCTGAATTGGCATTGGGAGGTACTGCTGTAGGCACAGGAATCAATACGCCTCCACATTATGCTGAAAAAGTAGCAGCACATATCGCCTTATTGACAGGGCTACCATTTGTCACAGCTCCCAATAAATTTGAAGCTCTGGCAGCACATGATGCTATCGTAGAATCTCATGGTGCTCTCAAAACCGTAGCTTGTAGTTTGATGAAAATTGCAAATGATATCAGGCTGCTCGCTTCAGGACCGAGATGTGGAATCGGCGAACTATACATACCTGACAATGAACCCGGTTCGTCTATCATGCCAGGGAAAGTTAACCCAACACAATGCGAAGCCATGACGATGGTAGCGGCTCAGGTACTCGGCAATGACGTAGCGATCAACATTGGTGGAGCAACCGGTCATTTTGAGTTGAACGTGTTTAAACCTATGATGATTTATAACTTCATTCACTCAGCAAGACTAATTGGTGAGGTATGTCAGTCTTTCAACGACAAATGTGCAGTAGGTATCGCTCCTTTACATGATAATATTCGCAAAAATCTCGACAACTCTCTGATGCTAGTCACGGCACTTAATACCAGGATCGGATACTACAAAGCAGCAGAAATAGCTCAAACGGCGCACAAACAAGGCAAGACACTCAAGCAAACAGCTGTAGACCTAGGTTACCTTACTTCAGAGGAGTTTGATAGCTGGGTGAAACCGGAAGAAATGGTTGGCCAAATTCAATCAAACTAATTGGGCTTGAAGAATTACTCCAGGTTTGAACTTGACAATGGCATGCGTGTCCTTGTCAAACCGGACACTACGACACGGATGGCATCGCTGTGCATTTTGTATTGTGTCGGATCCAGAGATGAGCATGCAGACAAAACGGGCTTAGCTCACTTGTTCGAACATCTTATGTTTTCAAATTGCGGCAAGGACATTGAATTTGATGAGATTATTCAAAGCGCAGGTGGTGACAGCAATGCCTTTACGAATACAGATACAACGCAGTATTTCGATGTGGCCCCTGCCCAACATCTGGAGCTGCTGCTGCAGCTTGAAGCGACTCGGATGTCCGGATTTCAGGTACCTCCCAAGGAGCTCGCCACACAACAAAAGGTGGTCGTGGAAGAATTCAGCGAGCATTATCTCAACAATCCCTACGGCATGTTTTCGCACAGGCTTATGGCCCTTGCCTACAAAAAACATCCCTACAGATGGGCTGTCATAGGCATGACTCCTGAGCATATTGAAGCTGCAACTATGGATGATGTCAATGCATTTTACTCAAGGTATTACAATGCTTCCAATGCGATTATGACCATATGTGGGGATGTAGATCCGGACCAGGTGATCGGATTGGTAAAAAAACATTTTGCCCACCTATCTCCGGGACCACAAAACCATGCTGTTTATCCACAAGAAGATCCTCGTACTGAAATTCAGATGGTCAATTACTATGAAGACATACCCGAAGAAGCTATTTTCATCGCACTTCCTGCACCAGCCAGACTGGAAGATGATTTTTACGCACTCGATTTTTTAACTGATCTGTTGTCTGAAGGTAAGAGCTCCATATTATTCCGGGAGTTAAAAAAAGAACTTCAGATTTTTACCTCAATAGATTGTTATCTCACGGCATCAGCTGATCCGGGACTGATCATCATAGAAGGAAAATTAGTAGAGGGAGTTGACATTGAAACGGGTGAACGTGAAATCATGCGCGTCATAGATCGCTACAAGTCAGAGCTGATCAGTGACAGGCAATGGGCCAAATACCGCACCAAAAACGAGACAGCTTACCAATTTTCGCAAATGGGTGTTGTCAACCAAGCGCTTAATTTGTCGTATGCGGAATGGTTGGGCAAGCCGGATCTGATCAATGATGAGCTTGAAAGGTATCTTGCCTTGACAAAAGAAGATATACAAAGAGTCGCTCAACAATATTTCCGCTGGGATATCGCGACCAAAATGTATTATCGCAAGCAGGTAGTCGAGAAATAATTTTATCAATGAAATTATTCTTACCGGAATGACTGTCCTTTTACTTTACGAATCACTGTAAGGAGACTTTGTACTTGAGTCATAACAAGTCAATTCTGCACCAAAACTCCTGGTATAGATCTTTGAATAAATGTGTTGCAATTCCCAAGTTAATATCTTTGATTGCTCCTAACTGAAATTCGATAACGAGCATATTTTCTAAATGCTCCGTTCTTATTCCAAATCATTGATTTTGTAGCCAATTTGGTACATAGTACCAAATATTAAATAGCCCAATTTTCCCCTTCTTTAAAAGCCTCTTCTTTGTTACAAATCCTCCCTGATGTGACCTACACCAGTTCCGTTTTGCGTCTGGAACAGAATTATAAATATTGAAATATTTTAGACAATTTAATTCATGGAAATGGTATAATCGCTCTTCCTCACTAGAATTTGGGGTTGCTTCTCGCTTGATTCCCACCACGAATCTCAAATGCAATAATTGGGAGCAAAAAATAAATTGATCAGAATACTGCCATTCATATTTTCATAGTGCAATAATTTGGCAATTCAAACAATTGATTTTCAAATTGTCCATATCTTTGGAAAAAACCAATTAAAATGAAAAAATTATTTATTACGGCACTGTTTTTTTGCGCTACAGTGTTACTTTATGCACAAGCTGGCATGAAACTGCGCATGACAACCCTGGTAGAAGGTGAAAACAGGGAGTATTTCCTACATATTCCAAGTAGTTACGATGGGAAAACTGATGTTCCATTGGTATTTATGCTCCACGGTACAGGAGGTGATGGTGAAAAAATGTATGACATTTCAGGATGGGCAGAACTTGCCGAAAAAGAAAATTTTATTGCGGCATTTCCCAGCTCTATGCGTTATAAAATCATTGACACAGACAGCCTGAAAATAACCACAAAATGGAATACAACTCCTGATGCAGAATGGACATTCCAACCCGGTGAAGTCGGTAAAGATGACATTAAATTTTTGAAAAAAGTCATCCAGGAAATGATAGGTAATTATCGGATAGATACCAAGCGAATTTACCTCAACGGTTTCAGCAATGGAGGCGCGATGGCAGCAAAATGCACCATAGAAATGAGTGACATTGTGGCAGCAGTATGTGAAAATGCAGGCTCATTTCATCTGGATACGGTTTATGTTCCCAATCGAATTTTACCTACTTTATATCAAGTGGGAAACAAAGATTATGGCCCGGGAAATGATGGACCTGAAGCGCCTATGCTCTATTTTGACTCTTTGATCTCCACACCTAGGTTAAATTACCGCAACGGCAAACTTCAATTAATAGCACAAAATCATATCAGAAATTTCCAATTGCGGGAAAACCACAGTATCGTCGGTGACTCGAATTTAGCATTGGTCGCCACCTATCTCCCACAAGACAGTACGGCCAACCATGAATTCAAATATATATTCGTCAAAGGCCTGGGTCACAGTTACCCCAATTGGGCTCCGGCAGAACACTGGAAATGGTTGAAAAAATACACATTGGATCAATCAGGAAATTCCCAATTTACTCTCATTACTGAAAATGGTTACGGAGGAGGTAATTACGATGAAGGAGACCAAGTACATATTTGGTCTGAGCAGAGAGATGATCAGGTGTTTACACAATGGACCGGAGATGTGCAGTATTTGGAATCTCCTAATGAATATCACTCCAAAGTGAGCATTCCAAATAAAAATATCAGAGTGACCGCACAATTTGCAAAACTCAGCCCAAACATGGTCATGAAATCATTCAATGTACAGGCCGCTGAGAGAAATAAATTGGTATATTTTTATATTCCGCCAGACTTGAAATCTACTAAAGGTTTGGTGTGGTTTTTTCATGGAACCAATGGATCCGCGGAAAATTTTACCTCAGATCCGGAAACCAAACAGATGATCAATTTACTGATGGTCAATCAGTATGCTATCGTGGCATTGACCAGCGAAGAAAGTGAGTTCAACATCGATATGAACAATGATGGTTACTATAGGTGGTCTTATGGAATCGATTCGACATTGATCGATATCGCCAATGTCCGTGCCATCAGAGATAGTTTGATCAACCGAAAACTGATTGATTCAAAACTGGCTCAATATGCAGTGGGCTGGTCTGCCGGTGGAGCGTTCACCGAATTTATTTCAAACACGCTTGGATGGAATACTGCCATCAATCACACTTCAAGTGGAAGTACAGCCCTTTCACTAAATTCGCAGGTGCAAGTCCCTTTTCTCATCTCAATCAATGAAAATGACAATAACCCGAACGTTGGCGCTCAAGGAAATCTCGAAGCAAAACAAAACATTGAAAATTATAAAAACAGAGGTGCATGCGCGCAACTTCATGAGCAACTGAAAGCTCCACTTTATCCTGAAAGATTCGATCGCTCCAATATGATTGACATTGGACTATCGAGAGAAATTTTCAGGGAAATTCAAAAAAACAATCTTTTGGATGAAAATAATTATTTCAAAGGATTGTTTTCACAACTGCTAGCGGCAGTGCAAAATAACCCAGGTGCATTTCCTGTCATTATCGCTTTGTCAGCAGAGCAGAAGGAAGCCGTGCAAAGTCAAATTGAAGTCACCAACGCAGAACACAAATTCAAGGCGGATATCAACTACAGGACATTGCAGTTCATGGAACATTTTTGTAGTCCAAATACTTCAATTCAAGAAGAAAATCTAGAAGGGTTAATGAAGATTTATCCAAATCCAAGTTATTCGGAAGTAAAAATCGAAGGCAATTTTTCTGAATGGTCTTTGCATGATTTGCGTGGGAGAATCATGCTCAAAGGTAATGATGCTATAGTGGAATTAGAAGGAATTTCTGTTGGTATCTATATATTGAAAGTGGACAAAAAGATATTCAAACTAGTCAAACTTTAACCCCGATTTCTGAAAGTAAATTCTACATCTATCCATAGCTGTTGAACTAAAAATCAATAGCTATGGATAGTATCTCCAAATATACTTGATTTTGCTTTAATTTATTTCAAGAATTTATCTTATCAATTGAATATCAGTTGTTCGTTTTAACTTTTTCCCTGATTTTAAAGTGAACACAGCATCCAGTACATAAACTGCAACCGGACAATCCTTCGATCTGAAAGTTCCATCCCAAGGAATATAATCTGAAAATTTCTTCTCCTTAGTCTCGTAAACCAGTTCACCCCATCTGTCAAAAATTTGGATATGGTTAATAAAAATATCCTCAGACTCTGAATATATATCTAAAAAATCATTGAGTTGGTCGCCATTTGGTGAAAAGACATTTGGAATAAAAACCTGAAAATTTTCTTGCTTTATGAGCACAACCAAATCGAATTCTTGTTCACACCCATTTTTATCTTGTACAACTAGATGGATCATCCCCGGACGATCTGCTACAAGCTCAGTATGAATACAATTATCGCAGGATAAGCTTAAATCCGAAGTCCACAAAACCTGAGAAACTTCATTTTCGGAGAGGTAATTTAGTTTCAAACTCTCTCCTTCAATTGCGTAAATTGTATCCGGAATTTTCGGTAGAATTGAAGTATAAAATATTAAATGAGTAATTAAAAGACTATCACAATTATCCACTGATTCTAGTGACTCAGTATAAGTTAAAGGTTCTTTAATCCATTGCATTCCGATTTTTATACTATCTCCTGAACACAAGAATACTTCACGAAAATCATGAAAACTTGGTTTAACTTCTATCCAAATACTATCATTGGTCAGGCAATTGTTCATATCCCAAGCGCTTAATTGTAACCATTGATTTTGCTCGCAAATGATTTTAAGGTCTAAACAGGTATCACATGCCAATTTTACATTAGATTGCCAAATTCTATTTTTACTTCCAGTTGCAGAAAAATTGAGAATATCACCTTTACATTGCTTTTTGTCTCCACCTAAATCTACAGGAGCCAGTGGAAATGTAATAAGATGCAGGTAATACAAGGAATCACAGGATAACTGGCTTTTTATAGAATGTAAGTATACCTGTCCTGGTTTTCTCCATTTTCCAAACCAAAAAACGGAGTCACCATTGCAAGCATGGAACGTATCTCTTTTTTGATAGGCTGATAGAACATCTAATGTTAAAGTATCCACAACCCAACACTGGGATTGGGTCAGTGCATTAAGGATATACTGATTTTTTGTATTACTAGGTTTAATCAATACTTGAGCGCAAGTATCACATCTAATGTCTGCAGAATTTTCCCAATTGTAATCTAAAAATCCAGTTAACTGGAAAGATATACTATCTCCCTCACAAATTGGTAGAAAATCAGGTAATTCCAATTTTGAATTATCATATCGAATCTGATATTCGACAATTGAATCACAAGAGTATGTATTTTGAAGACTATCTGCGTATATTCCTTGATTTTTTATCCATTGTTTGCCAATACGAATAGAGTCCCCTTCACAGATAGTTTTATCCAACTTGGTAAAAGATGTCGGAAGTTCAAGCAAAAGGATACTATCATGGAAAATACACATCGAATCAGTGGTTACAGTAACAAAAAAACTTTCAGGAAAACGTGTGGGGCTAACAAAAGGATTAGGACAATTCAGACAAGACAAATCTGGCGAATTGCGCCATTTTACATTTCCCGCTAAATTTACAGATAATTGAACAGAATTTCCAGGACAAATAAATTTGTCATTTCCCAAATCTAGGCGACTTGTGTCGATGCTAATAAAATGTTCTACAATAGTATCACATGCACCACCAATACCATAAGAATAGATAAGCATACTGTCACGATCGATGTTGACACCATTGATTGAAATAGATTCTCCACGACATAAAAAATCAAATTTCTTTATTTTGTGCTTTTCCTTTACGAAAATATTAATTGAATCGTAAGAGTAACAATGATCATTATATTTTCCGTAAATTTCTAGCTTGCCAGAACTATCCGGCAAGAAGTGAATTGTATTGCATGTATCACAATTCAAGTCAAAATTCCCCTTCCATAATAATTGTTGAAATTGCACAGTAAATGTTAGGCTATCCCCTTTGCATACTTCAATATCATGACCCAATTCTATTTTACTAGCGACGAGTAGAGTAAAGGTAATTGAATCTCTTACTACATTACCACATTGATCCTGTACCTCTACCCAATAAGTTCCCGGAGCTAACACAGTAAAAATACTATCAATTGATCCATCAATCCATTTATATGAACTAAACTCAGGCGAAGCAACAAGTCTCACACTTTCAAAATCACAGATTTGTTTATCAGGCCCAAGATCAATTATTGGATCTTGAGGAGTTTGGATCACAAATAGATTGTTTCTATAATTACATTCATTAATCACAAAATAAGCATCCAAATCGTTTGGTGGAAATGGTGTCACTGAGAATAATTGTGTATTCAATACTAAAAAAACTTGATTCGCAAGGGGTTTAATTAATTGTAAGATGATCTCTTTACAACTGTCTTTTCCTAATTGAATAAATCCAGAATTGATTCTTGCAATCAAATTGCATGAAGTGCTAAATGGATTTTGGTCAAATACTGAAATATATAAACTGTCATTTACATTGGATGGTCCTTGATTGCATATGGAAACGTGAAGGATTAAAGAGTCAGCACTACATTTTGTGGAACTATTGATAAATGCAATGTCTGATCCGCTTTTTTGAAGATAAGAATATTGATTCAGAAATTTATTATGATTCTGAGGCAAATGGCTTTTTTGTTGATATTGAGGAATGGTGAGATCATCATTTACATTAACATTGTTATAGATGAGTTGATTCCATACGGGTCTTGTAAAGGTCCAAGATCCGGGGGCAGCTTCCAAACAAATCAGCTGACCATCGCAACTAAACAATAGTTCTGCCTCCAAATCTCCGTCAATATCTGCTACGGTTGGATACTCATATCCTGTACCTGTTGGACAGGGGTAACTAAAAATTATTGCACCTGTCTCACCATTCAATATCCAAAAAAACTGTTCATTTCTAATCAATACTTCGTCTCTGCCGTCGCCATTAAAATCATAAACCGAGAGACCTGCCATTCCAGACATATCCATATTGGCGATCTGAAATATTCTACTCCATTGATTAGCACTATAAGCAAATGCATAAATTGAATCTCTAGTGTTAAACACCACATCAGGGCTATTGTCAGTATTCAGATACCCTATTGCAGGGGTTGCAAAGGAACCTAAAAAACTATACACACTGCCTCGCGGAGAAATCACATTATTGGTTTGGACATCCCACACATAAAAACTCACTTGACCTCGAATATTAATACCAGGTGGAGTACTAATTACAAATGCATCTTGGTCACCATCTAAATCGAAATCCGCAATAGCGGAATATCCATCTTTTTCATTTGGAACTTCTTGTACCAGAGTCAGATTTGAAAGTTGTGGGGTGTTGATATTCAAATCAACCGCATATACTTGGTTGGCAGTGACAAGCTCAAGGCCATCACATGTTGGGCACATATTATCGGGTAATATATCCACGGCAATTGATCCAGAATTTCCTACTGTAATTGGAGATTTGCCCAAATTTTTATTTAAATCCTGATCAATATATTTTACACCAGTCACTGCATTCCATATTGCATTGTTAATATATATCTCAGGAACTCCATCCTGGTTAAAATCGGCAAAGCTTGGTTGTTGACTATATGTTGCTATTGGAACCCGATACTTTCTTACATAGTTTGAATTTCCTAGGTACTCTATTCTTTCCAGAAAACCAATGGAGCTAAATATGTCTCCATAACCATTTTGATCTACATCTGCTATGCCAATACTTCTTGCGAAAGTACCTCCTGTGATTGGGATTAATGCTTCTCTAGTTCCTGTTTTACCATCTAATACAATCACATTATTACTGTATTTTTGACCATTTGCATCAATATATTGAGTACATCCTATTATTTCAATATTGCCGTCATTGTCAATATCTCCTGCGTATGGAATATTTGTTTCAAACCAATTATATGAAGTATCTGTCCTCCATTTTGTTTTAATCGAAGCAAATGAGTTCTTGAGTTGGCGAGGACATGATTCATCACAAGGATCAAAATAAAAGTCATTGATCTCATCACAGCAGTCAGGATCAAAACCATCTATTAATTCATCTCCATCATCATCCATGAGATTGCCACAAATTTCTATGCAGCCAACAGTGTAAATAAATTTATTGGTGCTTTTCTTGCAGTCTTTATTTTCTACAACAACATGAATTTTATGAGTTCCAATTTTAGTGTTTTGCCAATTAAATTGATCTCCAATAAAAGCTACATTGCCATCAATATACCATGTTGTCGTGTGCCCTGGATCTTGACTCATGATATATAGTGGAAGAATGCTGTTTAATGGAATACAAAATGTATCACGAAGATTATGAATAAAATCAATGTTACAATTAACGTTGATCATTATCGAGTCCTTAAATATGCATTTTGCATCATTACCTTTTACCACAAGTTTGATCGTATGTTTACCTTCCTGATAGAATGGATAAAAAAAGTCAGCGGTACTACTAATCAAAATTCCATTATCATACCACTCCCATTGGTATGCTCCTTGAGAAGTATTAGATCTTAAGTGAAATGGAATGGATACTGCTGAATTTAAACTATCATACACTATTCTGACATCCACAGGATTTGGGCATGGATCTAGACAAGAAGAACAAAAAAGAAGACTTTTTCTCAGATTACTTAGACTTAGCTTCATACGACTTTTTTGACCTTGGGTAAATACTATTTTACACAGTCCACTACCATAATCCATAAAGTTGATCACTTGATCGGGTTGATCTTGGGTGAACCCAGATCGGGTATCTGTAGTGCATGTATTGACATTTTGGTTACAATCTACCGGTGCTGTTGAGGCATCCGGAGGAGTATCACAAACCTTGTCACCGTCCACCATACAGTCATCGTTTTTACAGCCTCCTTCAAAAGTGTGAAGCAAGCCGAGATAATGTCCCATCTCATGGATCAATGTAGATGTGTTTTCAGGGTTTCTACCTGTCAGAGCTGACTCGACAACAAGCCCATCTAAAGGACTCCCATGAAGCATTGGGCCGTTGGCATAACCTAGAACACCTCTACCAGATATTGAAGAAATTATTTCATTGACGATATACACATTTGCATAGCAACTGGCATCCCAATGGATCAGGTTTTTCAACTTCGCATCTTGTTCCTCAGCAATAAGGGTAGAAAGTGAAGAGTTAGTCCGCGTTATCCCTGAAGTAGGTTGTCCTTGAGGATCTTGCTCTGCAAGACAAAATTGGATCTCCACAGGAGTTCCTGCTTTATGATAATATTCTCCTTGATTAGAAAATCCTTGGTTGAGAAAATCAATTGCTTTGAGTACTTGTGCATCGGATATGTCGCCTATCCCTTGATCATGTATAATATGTATAACTACGGGTATGAACTCAACCGCACGTCTTTGAGACTCATCATTTGCCCCCAATTGCCACAGTTTTTCAAATTCGAGGTGTTTTTCCAGCAACTCAGGAGATTTATCTTCCTGTTCTGTTGGTAAAAAAACACATTCCACTTGAGCACGAACTAAACCTCCTCCCAAATTCAATGCAAAGACGAACAACAGGAGCTGAAACTTCATATGCGAAAATTTGACTTAAAAATATCGAATATTGATGAATTCAGTATTTCAATCGTTCACATTGTATTGAATCAGATTTCACAGAAGGGGATCGCAATAAGAATCAAATAGACAATAAATAAAGTTCAGATAAAGTTTTAACCACTTTACAAATTGATTTAGGAATGATTTTTTATTCCGCTGAATTTAGAAACTTTGTTTTCAGCTCTTACTTCTTTATCCAAGCTTGGCATTGCTTTCCACATTGTATCCAATAGAGACCGGGAGTCAATTTTTCGACATCCAATTGAAAATGATTCTCATCTTTGGATATAGTGTCAATCTTCATTTCCTCACCCAATGCATTGATGATTTGAATTCGACCCGGCTTATCTTTTGTGATAACTAATATGGATGCTCCTCCTGGATTCGGGAAAATTTGAATCGGAGAAATTTCCGGTTTTTGAATTACAGCATTCGGCGCTTTCTTCGTTCCAATCATTACTCCCTGACCAAAACTCGTGATCCACAATTCTCCCGTTTTATAGGGATGAAAAAACAACCGCATAGGATGGCGATGTGGATAATCGGTCAATGTAAATACCGGCGTCGATTGATTCAACTCCGCAGTATAAAAAAGTCCTCCGGTTTCAGTACTCACATACATTTCATTAGGATTTACAGGAGATATCGCAGCGGACTCTACTCGTTCGTGGTCGAAAATACGAGTCCAGTTCAATCCTCGGTCTTTTGTCATATAGAGTCCTCCAACACCTTTTGATGCAGACACTCCCCAACCTGCAAAAACTCCGGCATACCAAGTATTCTGGCTTGGATCATGTGGGTCTACAATCACATCTTTAGTCCAGTAATACATTCCCGGATGCGATCTGTCTGACCAGGAATTTGTCGAAGGGTCATATAGAAAAACACCACTGCTGGCTGTAAAAGCCGGATCCCGATGACCGGAATAGCTGACCAAAATTTTACCGTCGTTGAGCACTACAATATTATAGGGATGGCCTTCTGTGCGAGGAGGATCGGGAAGTTTTGTCCATGTTGCAGAAACTCCAAGATTTGCATTTTTTGTTTGCCAAATTCCTCCGATTCCGACGTTGCTGTTGACACGAGCAGCATAGAGAGTGTTGTCTTCTTTGGGATGCGCCGCAACCGTTGCTACCACATCGCTAAACTGCGTCATAGCAGTCCAGGTCTTCCCTTTGTCTTTGCTGAACTTGACCTCACCTGTGTTTGAAGCCCGATCCAGCAAGCCGTCAGTGAGGTAAGTGCTTTGATACAAATCATGCACGCTGGAAGTGGCCATGTACAAGGTTTTCTTGTCATTTGAACTGACCATTCTGTAAGACGAATTGTCCGTATGGCCGGTATAATCAAAAGACCAGTTATTCCCTCCATCAATAGACCGCGTACCATTAATATCTGACTGACAGGTCCATACCGTATTTTCATCTGCCCAGTATGTCTGCCAGGCGGATACCTGATTGAGATCCCCATTGCTGGCATAGTAAGTTCCTTTATTGATCAGTGTATTCTGTGGATTGCTTTGAGAGGGATTCACATACAGTTGTTTCCATAAGCTACCGCCATCAAATGTAGCATGGACAAAGCCCAGATCTGAAAAATAACATATCTCCGGATTGCGAGGGTGCACCGACATCCCCAATACAAACTCACCAAACCACCAACCCTTGTCTCCACGATCCCCGCTATATGCCGTTTGAATGTTTTCATTATTCAATGTTTTCAATACGCTAGTCCACAATTGTCCAGCATTTGAAGTTTTTAAAATCATGGGATGACGATTCTGAGAATCCCCGTTGGCGTACTGCAAGCCACCAATGTAAACTGTATTGATGTCATTCTCTGCCATTGAGATAAATTTTCCATGATGATTTGCAAACTGTATCCCTGAATTCATTTGGGTCCAATTCCCAGATGCATTGTCCATTGATAGTACGGCACTCACTAAATTGTCAAATACAAAAAGATCGTTATAATCTTCGCCATCGAGCAAGTTCAACTTTCCTGCAAGAGCAAAAAATCGCATCGTACTTCCTGATTTTGCTCCACAAAACGATACAATTCCGGTTCCTGCCGGAATCCCTGTGGTAGTCCAAAGAGAGAATGAATTTCCTCCATCCGTTGACCTGACGATACCGTCAAGAGTAGCAATGTAAATATTATTTCCATCGAAAAATGCGCCTCCTGACTGTAGTCCCAAATCCGCTTTTTTTGAGGTATAGATGAGCTTAAAATGATCCCCTCCGTCTTGCGAAATATACATTTGGGATTTTTGAGAAATGACAATTTGTTGAGGTGAGTCGTAATTGGAATAAATGGCGTCCAAAAATTCATAAGGATCTGGATTTCCCGGGCATTTATGCCAGGTTTTTCCTCCATCTACGGATTTGACCGGTGCTGCTCTGTCTTCATATCCATCAGGCTTGTACGAGATCGCATATCTGATGAGATCCTCCTTGGTAAAACAAACTTTACTGTAGTTTCCTCCTTGAATCTGTCGATGGTCGATGAGCTTCCAGTTCAATCCATCCTGATCGCTGTGATACATGCTTGACAGGTCACAAGAGATGTACACTTCATGTTCGTTATTTGGATTCAATGATGGAAAAAACAAAGCACCGCCACCACCAATTCCGATGGATTTAAACTGATCTACTTGCGCAAGTAAAATAAAAGGGAAAATTAGAAAATACAATATTAATCTTTTCATGGTTGATTTTTATAAAATACACTATACCAAATTTTCTTTTAATGCCTTGGTGACGGCTTCAGTTTTGGAGTTTACATGAAGTTTTTCGTAAATATGTTTTATATGGGTTTGTACGGTAAAAAAACTAATATAAAGTCTATCAGCAACGATCTTATAAGATTCACCCTCTACCAATAGTTGCAGTATTTCCTTCTCACGTTCTGTCAAAGAAAAATTGGATGCTGTAGTTGATCCACTGCAAGGGGACTTGATCATAGTGAGTACTTTTCTTGCCACTAGCGGACTCATAGGGGCGCCCCCATCCATAATATCTTTTATAAAACTAATGATAGTATCTGAATTGGAACTCTTGAGCATATATCCTGCTGCTCCGGCTTTTATTGCCTGAAAAATTCTATCTGCATCTTCAAAGACTGTTTGAATCAAGATTTTGATATGTGGAAATTGTGATGAGATAATTTTACTTGCTTCAATTCCGTTTATTCCAGGCATCTCAATATCCATGAGGATTACATCTGGATTAGACTTCAAAATGTCTTTCATTAGATTGGAACAATCTGGATATGCACCAACACAGCACATGCTATCACCATCATTGATCACCAGCTGGATACTCTCTCGCAGATGTCTGTTATCTTCAAACAATGCAACTTTGATCATTATCTATAAATTATCAGCAAATGTATTAATTTATTTTCATTCTATTTAAGATGAGCATTGCAGCAAAGTTTGTAACAATGCTTTTAATCCTCACTAATAAAAATGGTATTCAACTTATTATCCTGAACAAACCCATTCTTTTACACAAACTAACTACTCATTAATTTATGTCTATTTTATTTATTTTAATCGACGCATGTCCTAGTTCTGTTTCCAGTTGCAAGACATATATTCCCATAGGCAAATGTGCCAGATCAAGTTCTTGATCTCGATGGGGATAAGATATATTCATGATTTGATTTCCTTGAAGATTATAGAGACTAATGTTACTTATTTCTATTTGATCATTATATTTTATATGCACTTTTTGATCTGAATAAGAATAAAATGCCCTTATTTTTTCGAGTAGAGTTTTATCAATTGCTGTAAATTGGAGGATTTCATAAGTCTGTGTTGCCCCGCAATTTTTACTATCCCTCATAGAAATTCTATACTTGCCTGCTTTTTGATTGAATATGTCTTCGTGAGTACCAACTATATTTAAATTAGAGTCATTCCAAGTATAGCCTATTGGAGTAAATCCATTTGTATTTGTTACATCAATATTACCCCCTGAATTTCCATTGCGGTGATCTATTTTGACTAATTTTACTTTAAACTCTGGTGGTGCAGCTATTGTATAACTCTTACTCTCTTTACATCCATAACTATCTGTTAAAGTAACCGAATATGTACCGGAAGGTATATTTAGATTTGATGAAGTGGTAATTCCGTTATTCCACAAATAACTAAACGGAGGCTTACCTCCAGAACCATATGAAGCAATATGGCCATCTGACTTGTCGAAACAACTTGCATCGGATATTGAAAAAGTATTAATAAGGAGTTTTGTTTCTTGTTTCACAATATATTCATCAGTAGTAATAGCGCAACCGGCAGCTTCTCCGGAGATAGCAGTTAATGTGGCTTTATAATTTCCTGCAGGAATATTTGTAAGATTTGGAGTATTTTTTCCATTAGACCATAAATATTTATATACTCCAAATGGAGATATTGTTAAGCTTATATTCCCAGTACTATCTCCATTACATTTAACATTATCTATGTCAGGTTTTGGAACAATCCCAGGTCTCATTCCTACATAAGTGGATCCTACTCTTAAACATCCATCGTCATCTGTAATAGTAAAACTAAAAGTACCATGTGGCACAATAGCCGGATTGGTTGTACCTATGTAATCATCACCTACGGGTGTTACAATTCTCCAATTGTATTTGTATGGTGCTTTACCACCACTTGAATTTATCTTAACAGATCCATCCATATTATATCCACATGTTTTGGTAACATTAGTAGTAAAAACAATTTTTGGAGTGTATTGCAAGTAACAAATCCCAGTTTTGACTACAGTATATGGCTGGGCAATCCTTATTCCTGTAACAGTGACTTTATAAAAACCCGGGACAAGATTAGATAGAGTTTGTGTTGTTTCATTGTTTTCCCATTTGTAAGTGTAAGAAATAAATGACCCTGAAACATTGATAGGTTTAGCTTTGATTGATCCATTGCTGGCACCTTCACATTCTACTTTCTTTAGAATATCAAATCCAACTACAAAAGATTGAGACTTTAAAGCAAGTCCCATTATAAATAAGAAGAATACAAATAAGTTTTTCATTTTTTTAATTTATTTTTCTACACAAAGGTCTTTTGAATACTTCTCCCCTGCAATACCATAAACGAGGGATATTGTTCCTACCACCCCTCAACAACTATCATTTGAGCACAATTTTGAGGAGTGGATGAAACAATAGCATGTTTTTCTAGGACTTTATAAATTTCTTAGTCTTGTCCCCTATTCTCACTAAGTAAATTCCCGAAGCTAAACTAGACACATCTACTTCTGCTCGATTTTTACCTTTTATCATTTGCAGTGTTTCTTGCCATAATAAATCGCCATTCAATGAAATTATTTTCAATGGAATAAAGTCTTGGTAAGTTGACGAAAATGAAATGCTGAGGAGGTTTTCTACAGGATTGGTAAAATAATCTAGGTGGACGTTTTTTTCTTCAATTAAATCCATGCTGTTTGATCTTGAATCTGCATTATCTTGCAAAGGCAAAACTGCTGTTTGTTTTATTTGAAATCCACCCGGCTGACCTTTACTCCAAATCCGAACCACATAATTTATATTTGCTTTGTATTCTGGCGTGACTAGTTTTACGTAAGGCATTTTACTACCAAATAATCCGTCATCTATCGTTTTTACAAGAGTTAAACCACTTGCTGTCTCCTCATAGATTTCCATTACGGCATCCGTCACTTCACCACTTATTGTATTGACTTCCATGTAGCCCGGAAAATTAACACATTTATACTTGAAAAATAGATCAGCACTTCCTATTGTATTTGTAGTAACGGGCTCTATACTGGTCCCCAAATACCATGTATTGACATCCCTTGTAAGACTTGCATGTGGTTCTGTATACACCATGGATTTGTGTTTCTGATAACCCACCTTCGTTGCCACAGTAATATACTTTAGGTTACCATAAGATTGACTGTTTGGACACTTTGCAGATAATCTCAAGAAGTATTGAGAACCTTGTGCAAGATTAGATAAAACAGCAGGGCTAGAATTCACTATCATAGACTTCCATTCGGATGACCAATGTGGCCTATATTCTATTTTTATATCTTGATTTAAATTGCTAAATTGAACAGTAATTGCATCTGAAGTTGACGAATATGTCAGATCATTAACTGAAGAAAAACAAGGAGCAAGACTACCATCTTGATATATAGTCATTTTTTTGGTAATATTTCCTCTTTTCATTACTATCTCTGCAGATCTCTTACTTATATACGAACTGATCCCTATATTGATCGATTGACAAAAATTAAAAGTCTGCGAATTTTGTCCATTTGGAAATTGAATCCAGCTAACGGATTTGGTTAAGGTCACTGCACTATCAGAATTCATTACTAAACTAATGTATTGACTCGCCCCACTAATTCTATGGATCATTTTATCTACTTTAAGGGTGGGATGCAACTTAAATGCTTGATTATAAAGATTATTGGATTCGTTGGTCTCGGTGATTTGATTATTTGCATCTATTTTAATCAGTAAATAATAAGCTCCAGCTTTTTGGTTGCATGGAATATCTAGAGTTATGACATCAGAATAATTTGAATTTTGTGCCATAGAGTTTATCGTTCTAGAATAAACAGGAATTCCGTCACTCGTGTTTTGTGTTTTAGAAATATAGCCATATATTACAAAGGATCCGACTGCCGTACCAATGTTTTCTATGCTGACATTATAACTCATACTTGTGATAGCATAATTGGTATTTTCAGTAATAGGTTTGATCGATTTAAACCTAAGATCACCTGCATAATTTTCAATTGCAAAAAGATTAGATAACAAGAAAAGAAAAGAAACTAACAAATTTTTCATAATTACAATTTAATATTTTTAATTAATAGCACAAAGATCATACTAAACAAAATTCCCCACAATCCCATAAATAAGGTATATTAATTATAATCAAGCGTCGCGGGTTAAGTAAGGTCCTACAAAGGAAATAATATAGGAATTAAAGAGTGTACTCTAGCCCAGATATCATAAGAAATAGGAGTTGATAAAGACCAAAATCAGTTTGGTTATACAAATACAAAAGGCTCCATAAAAGCGAAGTATATCAGCGAATTACTTATCATCTGACAATTGATTTACTTGTGTAGAATTAATCCATGCTGTTATATAAAAATCAAGGCTTGCACTATATAGGCCTGGCCAAATTATAAAAACCACAATTTGAATTGAATGACAAGTTTTACAAGGCTAACCAGCTGATTCACAAAATGATACCTAACAATGCTTAGTGAAGGAATCAAAAAATGTGGAATTACTGTTGGTGGTATAAATCTTTATAATATACCTGTTAAGATCTTCTTCTATAATTCACCCAAGTCGGCCTAGTATCGTATGCTCATAACAACTTATTGCTCTATTGATGCTGTAAAAGCATTTAATATTTATAAATTCCGCTGGAGTATTGAAAAGTTTAACAAAAAGTCTAAGCAACACTTAAAATTGGGTGGATCCCAAAGCGTAGATTTTGATGCAAATATAGCAGATACTACGAACCTTATAATTACATACAATATATTAAGTAGCACTAAGCCCCTGAATAAATATCAATCCAATAGACGACAATTTCGGAAGATTGTCAGAAATATCAATTCCTCACATATTATGGACAGAATATATTGGATGTTAGAACAATCACTTGATATCTTAATTTAGATTTTGGAGATCGACATTTATGGCATTTTAGAAGAAAAGTTATCAAGTCCTGATTTTGATAATAAATACCTAAAAACCAATATCAAATTGGCTTCATAAGATATGCGAAACTTGATAAAGTGATTACTGGCAGGATTGTATACCCATTTTGATTCAATTTCTCCTTCTCTTCTAGTAGAAAATGGCCCATACAGAATGCAGGGTAATCCGTCCAAGCCACTCAAAGAAATAAATTGGATAAATGTATTAATGCCAAACTAAATATAAGTTCCTCAATTTGCAAAATTTTTCTACCTTGCACTGTGTACCATTTTAATAGTTTTGTTGTAAGAATAATTATATGCATACTATTGATCATAGGCAAAAAACTATTCTGCCAAACCAATACCCAAATCTCTTACAATTTTCAGAAAGTTAACCTCGCTTTTTCAAAGCATAAAATTAAATCTATAGTGCAGCAATCAAATTCTTACTTATGGGTAGGAATCGAGGGCGGATTGTTTAGATATGATGGTCAAAACTATAAACAATATTCTTATAGAAAGAGTGATAAAAATCCCGTTTCCCCTATAATAAATGACCTTTGTATAAGTTATAAAAATAAAGTATGGATTGCGACTGCGGATGGAATTAGTGTATTAGATCCGATTCAAGACACATTCAAACATTTTCTTCCAGCAAATTATCCAGAACTATCTACATCTGTAACCAATCATATATTTGAAGATTCTGATAAAACTATTTGGGTAGGTCTTGACAATAGAGACCCATTGTACTATGATGAGAGTCAAGATACATTTATTTCTATAGGGTGGAAGCAGTATATTATAGAAAATAATCTTGATGTGAGAAAGTATAATTGTGTTAATACCATCAAAAATAAAAGTAAGGATGAAATATGGATTTGCAGTAATGTTGGTTTGTATAGTTATCATAAAATAACTAAACAATTTTCGCATTATCACAAGAACATTAATTGGAATTCACCTATAGAATTTTCTGATTTATATTGTCAAGATCAGAAATCTGTATTTCTTAATACTTCCGGAGATGGATTTGCAATTTATCATCTTGACACAAAGCAATGGGAATACCATAAAGCAAGTCCACTATCCAATGTATTATCTGATGATCATAAAAGATGGTCTATTCTTCCATTTGGAGACAGGAAACTTTGGGTCGCAAGCTCTGTAGGCTTAATTGAATACAATCTAGACAACCATAAAAGCACTTTATTAAATGATTTTGTAAGTCACGATGAACACAATCCAAACTGGATGATTTTTAATATTTTTAAGGGAGATGATGAAGTAATGTGGCTTGGCGGATTGAATGGAATGTGGAAATTGGATCCCAGATTCCAATGTATTCAAAAGTTGCATATTGATCTTAAGGAAAAAAATATTACAGCAATCTATAAAGACTCTCTCCATCAGAATATATATTTTGCATGTAAACAGAAAGGGTCATTCTATTGCTATCAAGTTCCAACTGCTAAGTTGTATGAAATGACATGTCCATCCGCTGTTGATATGGAATACTCTAGTAAAATTATTCCATATCAGAGATTTCTATGGATATATTCTGCCACACGCCTGGTACTATTTGATACCAGAACACAGTGTTTTGTTTTTGATATGTCAAAATATTTTTCTAAACGGAAACTCTTCTTTACCTCCATGATTGTAGATTCAAAAGGAAAAATATATTGCGGCGTTTTTGACGTGGGATTATTGAGACTTGATTTTGACTATGATAAATTTGAAATAATAAAACAAGATACACTTCATAAGGCATCTGATATCACAGACATTATATTAGAAAATGAGAACTTACTTATCTGTGATCATAGTTCTGTCATTTATCAATTTAATCTTGTCTCAAAACAAAAATCAGCTGTATTAGATATTTCTCATGATTCAATTTCTAGCTCTTCACTGATATTCCGCATTAAAAGAGATGAAAATGGAAATTTGTGGATGATCACCAGACCAAATGGACTTTGGTGTTTTACTAAGGATCATGCGGTTCTAAATTTTTCGAAAGAAGAACCTATTGTATCTACCATTTTTTTGGATTTTGAGACATTGCCGAAGGGAAAGCTCATCCTTAGAAACAGTCAGCAGTTATTTATTTTTGATTCGTATAATAACAGGCTATCTTCGTTTGATGCTCACTATGGTATAGATTTTACTGACGGGACATCTCAGCTGGTTGTCATGGAGGATGGATCAATTCTCACAGGTGTAAAAAATGGAATTCTATTATTTCATCCAGATTCACTGGCCTCTAACACCATATTATATCAAGCATTTATTTCGGATTTGTTTGTGAACAACCGATGGATTTCGCCAAATAATTATAAGGGACCCCTACAATTTGGATATCAGGAAAATAATATTGAAATAACTCCCTCACTTCTGAATTGGGACCCCATGCAATCTATGAAATTAGAGTATCAACTAACATGGAATAAACAAGACACGGGTTGGCATGTATTACAATCATTACAGCCTATTCAATTGAGAGCCCTGCAACCGGGTGAATATACATTTTCTTTGAGAACCATCAACAACAAAGGAGAGTATTTGATGGCAAAAGAAAATTTAAAGTTTAGAATCAACAAACACTATATGCAGACCTGGTGGTTTAAAACAATAGTGCTTTTATTTCTTCTGAGCTTGTTTTATGCTTATTATAAAATTAAGATAAACGAACTTATTAGGATACAGAATCTAAAGAATAAAGTTGCCAATGACTTGCATGATGACATTGCCTCTACTATTACAAGTATAGGGTTTTATTCCGATTTTGCGATAAAAAAAGCAAAACAAGATGACCAAATAAAATCTTTGTTGGAGACAATAAATAAAAATGCCAAAGAAGCAACAGAATCTCTGCGCGATATTGTATGGACAATGCACAATAATGAAGAAAGCATGGGTCAATTGATAGATAAGATAAATTCAACCGGAAGAAAATTATGTGAAGCAAAACAAGTGATGTTTAGTTTCCAGGAACAGAATATGAAAAAAGACTTAATCTTAAATCAGGATGCCAAGAAAGTTTTTTATCTCTCTTTTAAAGAAGCATTAAATAATGCTTTAAAATATAGTCATTGTACAGAAGTAAAAGTAATGATGATCACAAAAAACAATGAAATATCTATGACAGTAGAAGATGATGGATGTGGATTTGACAAGATTTCTATTAGAAAAGGGAGAGGTCTAAACAGCATTGAAGAAAGATCTAAAGCTTTACTTGGAAAAGTTATCATTTCCAGTGAAATAAATAAGGGTACGACTATTCTATTTTCACTATTAGAAAAAGTTGTAAAAAAGTAGTTGTCGTGATCAATTGATACAGTGCAACTCTTACAATGTAAATGGTAAAAATACTTCATTTGACATTTGGTAGTTAAATCTTCTAATGGTCTCTAGATGATTTCATCTGCCACTCTTCCTATTTCTTTGGTTGTGATTTAGGGTACTTCAAAAAAACGGACGCTTTTGTCTCGAAATAAAAATTTTGACTTCACGATTCATGGATTCTTAAATAGCAGATAAGCTAATTCATATTTTTGGCAAGTTGATTATTCTATTTCAGGCTCCTGATCAGGACTAAGTCTTTGCAATCTCATCAAAGTTGCTCTAATTTGAGGAAGATAATATGCTTAAATTAACAGTTGACTCCATATTCAATCTCTCTATTTTGCCAGCACTCATTGAGATGTATTGCCTGAAAAGAGCATCAATCTCAAATTTTGCTTTGGATACCGAAATTTAAAAATCAATTTTGATCTACATACCGGTGCAAATTTAATCCATTCTCGCGCTTGCCCTAATTCCGTTTTGTGTGTTTCAGGGTCAACAACTTGATAGATACAAGCTTGAAATCAACCATTCAGGAAAACTCTTCTAACAGAAAAGATAACTGCACCATTTGAAGGAATGCAATGTAACTATTTAGATAAAAGGGAATTAAACAAAGAAGCATACTCCGTGTTGAATAATGTTTAACTTAGCTGAATAATGCCTACAGAGTGGTTTGATCTGGAGTTTATTGGCCAAAAAGTGGAAGTGAGCGGTACCAACCGCTTTTGGTTCCGCAAAGTGGATGCTGAACCGCTTCATTACCTACCCGGTCAGTTTCTGGTATTTGATCTACCCACAGGAGAAAAGAGGGCTGACAGATGGCGCTCTTATTCTATCGCGAATATTTCTGACGGATCAAACATCGTTGAGATCTGCGTTACGTTTAAAAATGGAGGAAAAGCCAGCGATTATCTTTTCAATGAGATCAACAAAGGTGATATCATTTCCTGCAAAGGCCCTGATGGCAGCTTCCTGTTACCAGAAAATCATGATCAGCATTTGGTTTTTCTCGCGTCCGGTAGTGGCATTGTTCCTTTTCGCTGTATGCTGCAGGACATGAGTTATAACGGCAATCCTTACAAAAGCATCACCTTATACTTTGGTGTCCGCAAGGAAAAGACTATCCTTTATCGGGAAGAGCTGGAAGATTGGGCACACTTTGTGGACAAATTCACCGCACACATTTGTTTTTCCCAAGAAGAACATTTACCTAAATCAAGCTCCGAATTGCAGTATCATTTGGGTTATATCCACCCTATTTATCTCGCCGATCTCACTAAAAAAGCAAAACTCAAGAACACTCATTTTTTAGTTTGTGGCTGGTCCATCATGACCGATGAAGCCTTAACTCATCTCACCAATACATTGGAAGTTCCCAAAAATAAAATACAGTGTGAACTCTATGGGTAATCCTTTGCCGGAATACACCATTTATTCAATAAATCTATCTGCGGATCACAGCAGAGAGCTGTTGTTCGTATTGTGAGATCAATCTGTTGATCAACTTATCTATTTCTTCACTGTTCAACGATTTTTCAGTGGATTCAAAATGTAACTGTATTGCCATGGATTTTTTGTCGGCTCCAAGTTGATTTTCATTTTCATAAATGTCGAACAGACCGACTCCCTTCAATAATTTTCCACTGTTCTTCTGTGCTATAGTCTTCAACTGCGCAAAGCTAACGGATCGATCCACTACAACGGCCAGGTCCCGTCTTACAGAAGGGAACTTGCTCACTTCTTGATATTTCACTCCAGGGGCATTTTGCTTTTTGGAAAGCCCTTTGAGATAAATCTCCGCATAAAAAACGGGCTTTTTGATATCAAAACTTGAAGTAAGATTCTGCTTTAGATATCCGGCTTTTGCCAGAATGGACTGGTGTTGCTTCCATTCTGCACAATAAGCAAACTGGGCATCACCGTTTTCTAAAATGGATAATTCCGGATTGATCCCACAACCCGTGAGGATGGAATCCACAAGGCTTTTGATAGAAAAGAAATCCTGTTGAGCTGGTTTTGGCAGGGACCAAATAGAAGGTTCTACTGAACCACAGGTCCATATACCAAGTTTGGCGGTTTCCTGGATCTGTTCTTTATCTCTGGTGTAATCTTTGCCGAATTCAAACAATTTTAAGTCTGTCTGTTGCCTGTTTTGGTTAAATTGAATAGCCTCCAGGCCTCCCAGAACCATACCCGGTTTCATCACGTCCAGATGCACATTGGAGGTATTATGGACATAGATCAATTGCTCTTCAGTCCACACAGCTGTTTTCTTGCATAAATCCGAAGAGCTCAGAGAGAGGGATATGATTTCGTTCAGGCCCCAACTACTGAGCTTGTCGGAGAGTTGTTTTTTGAGTTGATAAGTTGATGCTATTTGTTGAGGAAATGACAATTGAATTTTGTCAGGTACCGGAATTTTGTCCAGACCGTACACCCGGCACACTTCTTCGATTACATCTGCCGGTCGGGTGACATCGGCTTTGTTGGTAGGGACATGGATCACCAGAGCGCCATTGCGCTCATATTTGATCTCCATATCCATAGCAAACAGAATGGACTTAAGTTTTTCTGTATCCAGCTGAATTCCACTCCATTTTTTGACCTCTTCCGTCTCAAGATGGATTTCTGCAGGCTTTACTTTCTCCGGATAAATATCGATGACAGGAGCTGCCACTTTTGCATTACAGCATAATTTCAACAGATAGACTGCTCTTTGCAAGGCTGTGATGGTTGCATTGGGATCTGAGCCTTTTTCAAAGCATTTGGCTGCCTGGGTTCTAATATTGTGTCCCATGCTACTCAATCTGATTGAAGAAGCCTGGAAGTGAGCCGACTCTAAAAATACGCGTTTGGTATTGTCTTTTATACCGGACTCCAGTCCACCCAAAACACCTGCAATGCAGAGAGGCTTATGATGCCGGTCACAGATCATCAGATCCGAACTTCTCAGCTTGCGCTCCTGCTGGTCCAATGTAGTAAAGCTTGTCCCCTCTGCCAATGTGCCAATGTGGAGACAGTGTCCCTCGATCCTGTCATAGTCAAATGCGTGCAGGGGTTGACCCATCTCAAACATGACCAGATTGGTGATATCGACGAGATTATTGACCGGATTCTGCCCCATCGCTTTGATTTTCTCTTCCAGCCATGCCGGGGAAGGAGCTATCGTTACATTGTCAAGGCAGATTCCGGAATACCGAGGACAGCGGTTTGTATCTTCTACGACTACCTCAAAGTCCAAAGGACCCGTTTCAACTGCCAGCGCATCCAGAGGTGGAAGGTTGATTTGCATTTTTGGGTCGCTGTGCACTCTGTACCATGCCAGCAGATCTTTGGCAACTCCCATGTGATTGGTAGCATCTGATCTATTGGGCGTCAATCCTATCTCGAGGATGACGTCAGACTTCAGCCCTAGCGCTTCAGCTGCCGGAGTCCCCGGAAGAAGAGCCTGATCATGCAAAACCAGGATCCCATCGTGGGATTGCCCCAAACCCATCTCATCTTCTGCACAAATCATTCCCTCAGAAACTTCACCGCGCACTTTGGCTTTACTGATTTTGAAAGGCTCGCCGGCAGAGGGATAAAGTGTCGTGCCGACCGTTGCTACAAGTACCAGCTGTCCGGCGGCTACATTGGGCGCTCCGCAGACGATACTTAGACTTTCTGCAGCTCCGACATCCACTTTGGTAAGGCTCAGTCTGTCAGCCTGTGGATGCTTTACACATTCAAGGACGCGACCAACCACGATGCCTTGAAGTCCTCCTTTTACGGCATCAAGCTGTTCCATGCCCTCAACCTCAAGGCCTAAGCCGGTAAGTCTGTCTGCTATGAATTCAGCAGAATCGTTTATAGGCAGAAGTTCTTTTAACCAAGAAAGGGAGATGCGCATGGGAGCAGATTTTATACTGCAAAGAGAAGGAATATTTCTAAAAACTCCCTGATTTTCGTCCTTTTTTCGGTAAAAGGCGACATTTGCAGGTATGGCAAAAGCAAAAAAATCTTTCGGACAGCATTTTTTGAACAATCAGAGGACCATAGACCGCATCGCCGGGCTGATCCTCTCTTATGCAAATGCGCATATATTGGAGATAGGTCCGGGGAAAGGAGCGATCACCCATTCACTTATAAACCATGTAGAGCATTTCAAGGCTGTAGAGGCTGATCGTGACATGGTGGAATACCTGCGTCAGCATCTAGGTTTGACTGAAGACCAGCTCATCCCCGGTGACGTCCTACAGTTGGATTTCAACCGCGTGTTTGATTCGGAAGAATTTGTGCTTTGTGGCAACTTTCCATACAATATTTCTTCACAGATTGTCATTAAGACTTTGGAAAACACTCCACTCATTCCCTCTATGATCGGCATGTTTCAGAAAGAGATGGCACAGCGAATTATAGCCAAACCCGGAACTCGGGAATACGGCAGACTGGCTGTATTAACCGGCCTGATGTATAAGGCAAAGATTGCGTTTGATATCAGTCGCGGCCAATTCCAACCACCACCTAAGGTGGAGTCTGCCATGCTTGTACTCGAGAGATTGCCGGAAGCGCTGACACGATCTGACTGGTCGTTGCTCCAGAAACTGGTAAGGTCGGCATTTCAATTCAAAAGAAAGACCCTGCGCAATAATCTCAAGTCCTTGCCGGGCCTTCCACAGGATATTCTGTCAGACCGCTTTTTCGACCAAAGACCGGAAGATGTGAGCCCTCAGGAGTATCTTCGCCTTGCAAAGGAGTTTGAACGGTTAAAAAACAATACCATATGAATTTTCAAGAAAAAATAAATCAGGACCTCAAAGAGGCCATGAAAGCCAAAGACGAAAAAGCGCTGCGCGGTATCCGAGCCATCAAGGCCGCTATCCTGCTAGCCAACACCGATGGTTCCGGTCAGGAACTCACAGAAGAGCGCTCGATCGCCATCCTGCAAAAACTGGTCAAACAGCGTCGTGAATCCTTAGACATATACACCAAACAACAGAGAGAAGACCTTGCCGCCATCGAGCGAGATGAGATCACTATCATCGAACGATATCTGCCCGCTCAGCTTGATGAAGCCGAACTACGTCGCATCATTCAGGAGATCATCACTGCCACAGGAGCTGTGGATGCAAAGGACATGGGCAAGGTGATGGGAGCAGCTACCAAACAACTGGCAGGTCAAGCTGACGGTAAGGTGGTGTCCGCTATCGTCCGGGAATTGTTGTCAGGGGGCAAATCCTAGAAACAAGCATTGAGCTTCATGCAATAAGTCCTGTATGGCTGCGTTGGCTTGTAAGTTTTAGAAAAATTTTATTTATCTACGAACATTATCGTACATTTGTCAAAACTAATTTACCAATGAATAAAAATTATCTATTTTCAGGTATTGTACTCTTTTGCTTGCTGATCGTGACATCTGATTTGTCAGCTCAAAAGAGAGGCAAGCGTCCCGGCGACATGAAAGCTACGGACTCCGCAATATCCATCAGTCCTGATGGAAAAGTGACAGGACAAACCAAATCACCTGCCTCTAACATGTCAAAACCTGCTGCCATGGGCACAGCGAAAAAAATTGCCTCGGTGGAGGGCATTACGGAGTACCAGTTGGACAATGGACTGAAAGTTCTCCTGTATCCGGACAATTCCAAGCAGACCATCACCGTCAATATCACCTATTTGGTAGGATCCAGACATGAGGGTTATGGAGAGACCGGTATGGCTCACTTACTGGAGCACATGGTATTTAAGGGTACCCCAAATCACCCGGACATCCCGAATGAATTGACCAAACACGGTGCCAGACCTAATGGTACAACCTGGTATGACAGAACAAATTATTTTGAGACATTTTCTGCTTCTGAAGAAAATTTAAGATGGGCACTCGATCTGGAATCTGATCGCATGATCAATTCCTTTATTGCCAAGAAAGACCTCGACAAAGAAATGAGCGTGGTGCGCAATGAATTTGAAATGGGTGAAAACGACCCGAGCGGAGTGCTCCTCGAGCGTGTCTTGTCGACTGCCTTCCTCTGGCAAAACTACGGCCAGTCCACTATCGGTGCTCGATCAGACATTGAAAATGTGCCCATTGAGAGGCTACAAGATTTTTATAGAAAATACTACCAGCCGGACAATGCGGTGCTCACTGTAGCCGGAAAAATCAATGAAGAAAAAACGCTCCAGCTTGTCACCGAGTACTTCGGAAAATTAGCAAGACCAACACGCCAGTTGATTCCGACTTATACTGCCGAGCCCACTCAGGACGGAGAGCGCAGCGTCAGCTTGCGTAGAGTGGGTGATGTCCAAGCCCTAGCATGCATGTACCATATTCCTCCGGGGTCACACCCACATGCAGCAGCTATGGATGTATTGACTGAGATCATGACGGCAGATGGATCCGGCAGGATGTACAAATCTCTGATAGAGACCAAGAAGGCTTCATCCCAGTTCGGCTGGTGCGCTACACTCAAAGAACCGGGATTCACTTATTTCGGCGCCCAGGTAAGAAAAGAGAGTTCTCTTGAAGAGGCCAAAAACACCATGCTCAAGACCTTAGATGAGGTCATCTCTACGCCTGTGACGAAGGAAGAGGTAGAGCGTGCTAAAGGTACTCTCCTGAAAGACTTCGAGCTTCTGCTGCGCAACACAGAACGCGTAGGGACGGCGATCAGTGAATTCATCGGAATGGGTGACTGGAGGCTTGCATTCATCTACAGGGACAACTTACGCAATACCAAACCTGAAGACGTGCAGTTGGCTGCGATAAGTTATCTCAAGCCTTCCAACCGAACCATAGGAATGTTTTATCCTGAATCGAAGCCGGATAGAGCTGAGATACCTACTGCTCCGGATATTGCAGCACTGGTGAGCAGTTACAAAGGCGATGCGCCGATCGCTCAGGGAGAAGATTTCGACCCTTCTCCGACGAATATTGAAAAAAGAACTAAAAGGGGCCAGGAGCCCAATTCTATCAAATATGCATTGCTACCTAAGCTCACCAAAGGCAATCTCGTCAATGCAAGCGTACAACTGCGTTTGGGTGACGAAAAAAGCCTGAATGGTAAGTCGATGATCAGTGATGTCGCTACCGAAATGCTGGACCGGGGCACTACCACCAAGACCAGACAAGAGATCAAGGATGCTTTCGACAGACTGAAAGCAAGGGTGAATTTCTACGGAGGAGGAGCCAATGTCAATGCCAGTATCCAGACGACCAGAGAAAATCTACCTGAAGTCCTGCGTCTCGTAGCTGATGTTCTCAAGAATCCGGAGTACAGCCAGAAAGAATTTGAAGAGCTGAAGAATGAACGACTCGCTCAGATCGAGGAGATGAAATCCGATCCTCAGTCACTCGTGTCCAATGCCTATTCCAGACACCTCAATCCATATCCTAAGGGAGATCCTCGTTATGTCAGCACACCGGACGAAGAGATCGCCGACCTGAAAAATCTGCAGCTACAGGATGTGAAGGACTTCCATAAGAATTATTATGGAGCAACCAACGCCACTATGGCTGTCGTAGGCGATTTTGACGAGGCAGAAATCAAAAGCATCATTCACAATGAATTCGGCAGCTGGAAGTCAGCTACACCGTATAAGCACCTCGCAGATCCTTACGTTGCTGTCAAGCCGACCAATATAAATTTGGAGACACCGGACAAAGCAAACGCGATGTTTCTGGCAGGATGCAATCTGGAAATCAAAGATTCAGATCCTGATTACGCAGCGATGTTGCTGGGCAATTATATCCTTGGAGGAGGCTTCCTCAACAGCAGGCTGGCTACGCGTATCAGGCAGAAAGAAGGATTGTCCTATGGTGTGGGATCACAATTCAACGCCAACGCTGTTGACAAGTCCGGAGGATTTACAGCTTATGCCATATATGCACCTGAAAACCGAGACAAGCTCGAACAAGCATTCAAAGAAGAAATAGATCGCATGCTCAAAGACGGTTTTACTGAACAGGAACTCAACGATGCCCGCAACGGGATGCTCCAGTCACGCCAGGTGAGCCGATCGCAGGATAACCAGCTGGCATCTATGCTCAACAACATGTTGGACTTAGATCGCACCCTGCAGTTTACCGAGCAACTTGAAAATCAAATACGCGCACTCAAAGTAGACGATCTCAATGCAGCGATGAGGAAGCACGTAGACATCAACAAGATCAGCTTCTTCAAAGGCGGAGACTTTGCCAACAAACTGAAGAAGCCTTAATACGGCAATTTTGTTTGACTCATAAAAAACCGGGTGGCAATCAATACTAATTTGGTTGCCATCTTTTTTTAGTGGTGTCCGGGAGTACCCCTTGCGAGGCAAGGGTCGCCGTCCTGCGTGGTTCGCTATTCGCTCCGTCAGCCGAGTGCGGCTGACCTGCTGCGCAGCACTCCGGCCGGCTCACTCGAAGGAAAGAAGTCTGAGAAAATAATCCTGAATCCACCCGGCAAAATGAGACAAAATCCTCCTTATATTTGCTTGTCAAAGCTCAAACCGCCCTTAAAAATGAAAGGAAACCCTGGTCACATAGAAGATATCTACGCCATAAAATATATACGCCATAATGGCGTATATATTTTATGGCGTAGATAAAGATGTT